>Ga0194055_10000582_pt1 | contig 29525 bp, 33 predicted proteins | sample SepL449m_MetaG_FD_155482 | JGI IMG/M metagenome (GOLD analysis project Ga0194055, IMG submission 155482) | Anoxic zone freshwater microbial communities from boreal shield lake in IISD Experimental Lakes Area, Ontario, Canada - Sep2016-L442-9m | ecosystem: Environmental > Aquatic > Freshwater >... | reverse complement strand
GATTTCGCGAATGTGCTCAATCTCGCCATCCTCCTGAATCAAACCTGCTTCATTAGCCAAGCCAGTAACTGTTCCGATTGAATCGAAGAAGTCGCTTAGCAAAAGTGAGAAGATTAAGATGACGGCTGTTAGAACGCCAACAGCCTGAACTCCACCAGTTAGGTTGAAATGCCACAAGCCCATTGGGTTTGTGAAGTCAATCGCTTTAGCTGGCATCTTAGGCACATTTAGTCCCCAGCCAGTTGGATTGGTAACAGCGCCAGTGTTATCTTTCATTGGGCCAACTTTGGCTGTTGCTTCAATAATTACTGCCAAAACAGTAGTTGCGAGCAGACCAATCAAAATACCGCCACGGATTCTTAGTGCAACTAAGACCATGATTAGTAGCAGGCCGAAAACGAAGGTAAAGATGGGCCAACCCGCTAGCTGTCCAAATACACCAAAGGTGATAAGTGGAACACCAGTACGAACTATTCCTGCATCGGTTAAACCGATAAGTGCAATGAACAGACCGATACCAGCACCAATTGAGTACTTCAATGCTTCAGGCACCGCACGGAATACCGCCAGACGGAAACCACTTAGCACCAAGGCAAACATTATGAGTCCGCCGATGATCATCAGGCCAAGAGCTTCTGGCCATGACATCTGTGGGGCGATAGTGAAAGCAAGGAAACCATTCAAGCCAAGTCCCGCAGCTAGAGCTACTGGGAAGCGGCCGATGGCGCCCATGAGAATGCTCATTACGCCGGCGATTAGTGCGGTACCAGCTGAAACTAGAACAATTGAATGTCCGATGTTTGCCGGGTTTGAGATTGGGTCACCCGAGATGAGGTTTCCGAATTTATCTGGGACGGTGCCAATAATCAGTGGGTTTAAAACCACGATGTAAGCCATGGTTACGAAAGTAACCAAACCGCCACGGATTTCTGTCGAGAGAGTAGAGCCACGCTCAGTGATATGGAACCAACGGTCCAATGCTGATGTGCCCTGTGTCGATGTATTTGTAGCCATAGGAAAACGCTAGTGAACCCGATTGGATTAAATCGGGATGAACACGCCGAAATAGGCTACGAGTTTTCTACTTCTAACCTATTGTTAGTAATTCGCCCAAACTTAGGCTTAATTCGAAACAGTGCTTTTCCTAAGATTTGGTCGTGGCGAATAAGTCCATAGGTTCTGGAATCTAGCGAAGCCATTAAATTGTCGCCAACAACAAACAAGCCGTCATCAGAGATTGATTCCACACGCTTTATATCATTTTGACCGGAGCGGCGAAATACGACCACATCACCGACCGAAATTTTTGCACCGTGGCGGATTAAAAGCTCGTCACCGTAACCTAAATTTGGAACCATACTCAGTCCCCGTACTACTGCTTTTCCGAAAGCCACTTTGATCCCCAAGACCTTGTCGCATACTTTTTAGACGAGTTTGATGTTTGAGTGTATCCAATTTTAGTAACTGAAATGCGACCTGAAGAGTAATTTTAGGTAAACTTAAAACATAAATCGCTTTATTGTCCTTTGGAGGCATCAATGAAATTTTTCAAACCAACAATCGTTGTGAACGCACACTGCGACCTACCTTGTGGTGTTTACGATCCAGCACAGGCTCGTATTGAAGCACTGTCAGTAAAAGCTTGCATGGAAAAATATCATGCCTCTGATGACGCGAACTTTAAAGCGCGTGCTGTCTCAATCAAGGAAGAGCGTTCACACATCGTGAAAGAACACCTATGGGTACTTTGGACCGATTACTTCAAGGCTCCGCACTTCGAGCAGTTCCCGCAGTTACACCAACTGTTCAACGATGCAACCAAACTTGCCGGTGCAGCCGGCACCAAAGGCACCGTGGATGTTGCGGTAGCAGATGACCTGATCGCAAAGATTGATGAAATTGCGGTCATCTTTGCCGAAACCAAAAAGGCCTAATAGTAAGGTGAGCAACATTCATCTTCGGGTACCAGCCCAAGCTGAGTTTGTGGGGCTAGTTCGTAGCACCACAAACTCAGTTATCGCCCGCACAGAACTTGGCGTTGACGAGTTAGCCGACTGGTCACTGGCAATGGATGAAGCCTTCGCCATAGTGATAAATCACAAGCCAGCCAGTGGAGATGTCTTGGTTGACTACTCATTCGCAGGCGGCGGAATTGAAATCAAAGTAGTAGGTCCGGTTGGAAGTTCGCAAAGCGTTTTGCAAAGCGATGCTTGCCAGTGGGCTTGGGCTGTTGTAACCGGTTCAGTGTCAGAAGCTAAGTGCGACCTTGCTAGCGATGGCGCAATCACGTTGACCTTGAAGTCACGAGTGGTGGCGAGTGCCTAACCCAACCAACACACGCGAACAAGATCACGTGTTGTTCGCCGAATTTGCTGCGCTCGCCGATGGAGATCCACGCAAATCAGTAGTACGGGATGAATTAATCTCGAGTCACCTTGGGTTAGTGACTCACATCGCCCGCAAGTACGCCAATCGCGGTGAACCATTGGATGATCTAATTCAAGTTGGCACCATTGGATTGATTAAAGCGATAGATCGTTTTGCGCCGGAAAAGGGTTTTGAATTTTCAACCTTTGCTATGCCGACAATCGTTGGCGAAATCAAGCGATACTTCCGGGACAAGACCTGGGCAGTTCGGGTACCACGCAGACTTCAAGAGCTTGGCGCTTCGGTTAGTAAAGCCGTTACACAGTTGTCACAGCAACTAGATCGCGCGCCAACAGTTCAAGAGATAGCCGACTACCTAAAAATTGAGCTCGACGATGTGGTTGAAGCCTTGAATGCAAATTCGGCCTACTCCACCGTGAGTTTAGACACTGCATTTGACCCTGACGCCCCAACACTTGGCGATCGTTTTGGCTCTATCGATGAAGCTTTAGAAGGGGTTGAATACCGCGAGTCGCTCAAGCCCCTTCTACTGGCATTGCCCGAACGAGAAAAAGACATTCTGGTTATGCGCTTTTTTGAAAACAAGAGCCAAACTGAGATTGCTCGCACTCTTGGTATTTCGCAAATGCACGTTTCCCGAATACTTGCCCATACTCTGACTAATTTACGTGCGAGCTTGCAAGATTAATTTTCAGTTCGCATTTTAACCAAAGCGAAAAGTCCAGTTAGCGAAACTCCAGCTACTAACGCTCCGCCAAGACGAGCCAATGATCCGCTTCCACTTAACGGCAAGTACGCAAACACTAGAAGTGCGAATACCTGAATCAAACCAAATGGGGTTTTTGCCCAAGACTGACTGAGCCAAAGCGCTCGAGTTACTAGAGCAATGGCAACTGCAAAAATTAGGAAGATGATGAATAGCACCAGCGGATGAGGGCCACTGCCCCGGACCCCGGTAGCAGAAGTTTCTTTCACCAACACAGAAATTGCGAAAGCCAAAAGCCCTACGGCTTCTACCAACCCACAGATCAGGGCAACTTTGCGCATATAGATAGATTATCGCGATTAGGCTGAATGCATGCGAGCGCTTCTGGTCTACAACCCGTTTGCAACCAGTACCAGTGAATCGACTCGTGACCAGATAGCAGAACGATTACGAACAGTTTGTAACTTAACTATTCAGCCGACAACTGGTCGCAGCGATGCAATAGAAATTGCTCGTACAGCGCAGGCAGAAGGATATGAAATTGTCATTGGCTACGGTGGTGACGGAACTGTTAATGAATTAGCAAACGGATTACTTCATCAAGGACCCAACCCAAGTGGACCTCGGCTAGCGGCTTTGCCTGGCGGAAATGCAAATGTTTTTGCCCGCAACCTGGAGTACTCTTCAGACCCGATAGAAGCTGCGGAACAACTATCGCAGGCAATTACTTCGAATCGCACACGAGTTGTTGGCGTCGGCACAGTTGCTACTTCTGAAATCAACCGATGGTTCCTATTTAATGCTGGGCTAGGAATTGATGCCGAAGTTCTTAAAGCTATGGACGAGCGCCGCCAGCACGGCAAGAGAGCCTCTGATTGGGCGTACACATTGATTGTCGGTCGCAAACTTGTGCGGGCACTTAAGGATCGAAATCCCAACATTACTTTGCGAAGCTCTGCAGGAGAATTGTCTGAACTCTTGCACTTTGCCCTCATCATTAACGTGGCACCATGGATCTATCTAGGTTCACGCCCACTTACCCTCACTCCAGATGCAACTCATGACAAAGCACTTTCTGTTTTCGCCCCCACAAATATGTCGTTACTTTCCGTGAGCAAAATAGTTAGAGACATCGTAGGTAATCAGAATCCTGATTCACAGAGCAATGTTCTTGCCCTTTCTGATCAAGATGATTTTAGTTTTCTTATGAAAACTCCCACATGGCTACAAGTCGATGGTGAAGTTTTATCTCAGGTAACGGAAGTTTCAATTACCCATACAAAAAATGCATTGACTGTTTACGCATAAAGAAACCGTGAATTAGGAACAATTCACAAATTCGGATTTTCCTTGATCAGTTGAAATTTCAGACACAAATTCAAAATCAATATGTAAGAAAAGTGAAAAAACTTTTGCCAAATTTCGCTTTTGCTATTGCCACTGCTGCAAAACTCCGCAATGATAGAGAAGTGCTTGTGAAAATGAGCACAATACCGCAGGAATTTCGGGCCTTCGGCCTGAAAAACCGTTTATTTTCCAGGCTTTGGAGGTTCAAGTGGACTGGCGCCACAAGGCAGTCTGCCGCGAAGAAGATCCCGAACTCTTCTTCCCTATCGGAAATACCGGCCCTGCACTCTCCCAAATCGAGGAAGCAAAAGCTGTTTGTCGGCGTTGCCCTGTGATTGAACCCTGCTTGAAATGGGCGCTTGAAACCGGCCAAGATTCAGGTGTTTGGGGTGGAACTAGCGAAGACGAGCGTCGCGCTATCAAGCGCCGCGCTCAACGCGCACGCGCACGTGGCGTGGACCCAGTTCCACATATTTTCGAATCAGACGTTTCTGCTCGCTAACGAGCCAGTCAACATTTTCTACCTTATTTACCAAGTGGTAAAGACACTACAACTCTAGTTCCGCGTAATTCTGCATTTTCATCAACGTGCTCGAATGTAATCGAACCGCCGAGCTCCTCAGCAACAAGTGTTGTTACGATGGCGAGTCCTAGCCCGCGTCCATCTGTTGCGGGCAATGCAATGCCTGGACCATCATCTGTAACCGACACACTGATTTGTTGCTCTGTACGCTGCACCTCAACTACAACATTTACTAGCCCTCGACCAGCAGCTGCATGTTCCACCGAGTTAGCCACTAGTTCAGCTAACACCAACGCCAGTGTGGTGGCCATGTCACTTTGAAGAATGCCGAACTCACCGTTGAACTTAGTTTTCACCTCAACAATGGAAGCTGTTTCGATGCTTAGCGGAATTACTCGACCAAACACTTCATCAAAATCAACTGCCTCACCAGGATTATGGGCAAGTAGATCGTGCACGATTGCAATTGTGGCAATTCGCCGACCAGCTTCAGCAAGTTCTAATTGCGCTGAAGTGTCTTTTAAACGTCGGCTTTGCAAACGCAGCAAAGATGCAACCGTTTGTAAATTGTTCTTAACTCGATGGTGAATTTCACGAATCGCGGCGTCCTTACCCAAAAGTGCCTGTTCACGTCTGCGCAGGTCAGTAACGTCGCGCATCAAAACCAAAGTGCCTGCTGGACCCAGCGTTGAGGTATTTTCATCATAGGAAACAAGCGGAATAGAGCGCAAAGTAGCCGATGACTGCGTGCCTTCAAGTTCAGCTGTTGCTTGAATTCGACCGCGAGCTACCAAACTTAAAGTGTCGTTGATTGGAACGCCTTGACGGTTGAGCTGCGAAACTAAATCGGCTAACACTTGTCCCTCAACATCGATTGCCACACCTAAACGGCGAAATGCTGATGTTGCATTGGGGCTGGCAAACTCAATGGTTCCGGATTTATCCAAAAAGATCATGCCATCACCCACTCGAGGTGCGCCACCACGACCACCTGTTCCTTGGTCGTTATGTGTCACGCGAGGGAAAGCGCCGCTACTTAACATTTCAAAAATGATTTGTGCGATGTGATCATAAATTAATTCAAGACGACCAGCATCAGAAGAACTTGAGTAACGGCCAAGAACTGCAATAGTGCGACCGAGAAATGAAATCGGAATCGCTTGGGTGATTTCATGCTGCTCGTCAGGTTGCCCAGTCCAAATCTCACCTGTGAGAAATGCGCGGTCTAATTCAACATGGCGACCACGAGGGACAAAATTACCCGTAACATCTTTAGGAATATGTGTGCGAGTAGTTACTGGACGGATTTGGCCAGCAGCAACAAAGCCCGCTTCATTCCAGGTAGGAAGCCAAAGAATTAAATCAGCAAACGCTAGATCAGCGATCATGGTCCAATCGCTAAGAAGCAATTGGAGGTGCTCTACTTCAGCCGAAGAAAGATCGGTTCGCTCTGCAGCGATACCCGGTAATTCAGTGCTTGTGACGTTCACACGATCAGCGTAACTTGATGACGCAAATTATGAATTTGGACGGCGACCGTGATTTGCTTTGTTCTTCTTACGATCACGCTTTTTGCGGCCACGCTTGCTCATGTGAACTCCTTGATAAAAATGTCTAGTTCTAAGGATAGGGCAGTTACAGGGGTGCTACGAACCCTCGGTGTACTCAACTTGGATTTGCGCAATGATTTGGGTGATTTTCAAGCGAAACTCAGTAGGCGCTGGGTCTGGGCAACAAGATCTGGCAACTAGAACCTTCATAAGTTCAAGTGCATCTCGCTCGGCACAACACGAATCACATTCACCTAGATGTATGCGAATCTGCTCTTCAGTTACGGAGCATTGTTCCTTATCGATGAAATAGATGAGAGATTCCAGTACCTCGGTACAAGCTATCTCGTGTGCCTTGCCGCAACTCATGACTGCACATCTTTCAAATATCCATTTTCGCGCGCATAATCAGCGAGTAATTCGCGAAGTGCCTTACGGCCTCGATGTAATCGTGACATCACAGTGCCAACTGGCACATTCATAATTTCAGCAATCTCTTTGTAAGCGAAACCTTCAACATCTGCCAAATAGACCGCGTTACGGAAATCTTCCGGCACCGCCGAGAACGCATCCGAAATAACTGTGTTCGGCAATAGGTCTAGCGCTTCAGCTTCGGCTGAGCGTAACCCACCTGATGTGTGTCTTGCAGCATCGGCCATCTGCCAATCGTGAATCTCATCAACTGGATTTACGCGCGGTTCGCGCTGTGCCTTGCGATACAAGTTGATGTAAGTGTTGGTGAGAATTCGATATAACCAGGCTTTAAGGTTTGTGCCTTCTTGAAACTGAGCAAAGGCTCGATATGCCTTGATGTAAGTTTCTTGCACCAAATCTTGTGCATCACTTGGATTGCGGGTCATGCGCAATGCGCCTGCATAAATTTGATCTAGAAATGGCAATGCATCGCGTTCGAATCGTGAAGTGATTTCTGGAGAATGTTTTACTTTTGTTTCGCTGCGACTCGAATCTGAAATTTCATCAGTCTCGTCGGTGCTCATGTAAAACGACCCTACTCCTTGCTTCTTTTTCTCATCATGGCTACCTAACCCAGTTTGAGTTGTGCCAGAGAAATCTATGAGCGCTGCCTGCGTCAACTCCCACGCGGCCTTTTGCTCGGGAGTGCAATCTACGCACGAATTAGCCATAAGTACTTCAACCTCTGAGGCAAGGACATTATTCCAACAACCTATTAGGTTGCTGTTTGCTTATGTTTCGCCAACTATACGAATAGGGCATATCTTGCGCACATGATTCTTACTGTGACAGCCGTTAGGCTAAAGGTGTGATTGATTTGTGGAATGCGCCCTTGCGCACTACCCCACTAAATGCGCACGTTCGCATCCCCGGTTCAAAATCACTGACCAATCGCTGGCTGGTACTGGCTGCGCTGGCTGATGGTCCGAGTCGAATCGTTCATCCCCTAGTTGCCCGTGACACCCAGTTGATGGCGGGAGCGCTTTCTACTTTGGGCACGGGTATTGAATTTTCCGATGAAGCCTACGTAGTTACTCCTGGACTACTTATTGGGCCAGCCACTATTGATTGCGGACTTGCTGGCACAGTAATGCGTTTTGTGCCGCCAGTGGCGGCGTTAGCTAATGGCGACATTCGCTTTGATGGTGACGCTGGTGCTCGGACTAGGCCAATGCATCGAATTATTGAATCTTTGAAGTCACTTGATGTGCAAGTAGATGACCAACTGCGTGGCACATTGCCATTCACCGTGCATGGCACCGGGCGGGTCGCGGGAGACACAGTAACTTTAGATGCTTCCGCTTCTTCACAATTTGTGAGTGCGTTATTACTTGCCGGTTCGCGCTATGACGGCGGACTTGTGGTTGAACATCGAGGTGGCGTGCTTCCTTCAATGCCACACATTGATATGACTATTGAAGTTTTGGCGCAGGTCGGTATTCGCGTCGATACTGAAATCGCTGATGAACGTCATGCGCGCTGGACTGTACACCCCGGCATTCCTGCAGCATTTAATGTGACTGTCGAGCCAGATCTTTCAAATGCCGCGCCATTTGTGGCAGCTGCGCTTGTATGCGGCGGGTCGGTAACTATTCCAGATTGGCCAACACACACAACTCAAGCTGGTGACGCGCTTCGCGAACTTTTGCCGCAGATGGGCGCGAGCGTTTCGCGCTCAGGCAATGATGTTACTTTTACCGGTGGACAATTGCATGGCTTAACGGCCGACCTGCATGATGTTGGCGAACTTACTCCAGTTATCACTGCTCTTTGCGCCTTAGCAGACAGTCCATCACACTTATCTGGTATTGCTCATTTACGTGGTCATGAAACGGATCGACTCTCGGCGCTGGCTACCGAAATCAACCGACTTGGCGGCGACGTAACTGAAACTGCCGATGGGTTGATAATCAATCCAAAGCCTCTTCATGGTGGAAGTTTTGCTACCTATCACGATCACCGCATGGCAATGGCTGGCGCAGTAATTGGCTTAGTGGTACCTGATTTGAAAATTGAAGACATTGGAACAACCGGTAAAACGTTGCCAGACTTTGATGTGATGTGGCATGCATTGGTGAACGTGTGAGCGAAATAGACGAAGACTCTTATGGACGGCGACCAAGCCGTACCAATTCTCGTCGCCGCTCGAAAGATCGTCCTGACTTTTCTGATGCCCAAGTTGGCATGGTTGTTGGCGTTGATCGCGGCCGCATAACCTGTGTCGTGCCCGATGGTGCGCCGCATGATGAGCAAACTCAAGTGGTTACCGTTAAAGCACGTCAACTGGGCCGCAAGGGTGTAGTAATTGGCGATAAAGTCCGAATTGTTGGGGACCTTAGCGGTCGACCAGACACTCTGGCACGCCTTGTTGAGTTAATAGAGCGCTCAACTACCCTTATGCGAACTGCAGATGACACAGACCCTATTGAGCGCATAATCGTGGCAAATGCCGACCAGTTAGCAATAGTTACCGCAACAACTAATCCAGAGCCACGAGTTGGCTTGATTGATCGCACATTAGTTGCTGCATTTGAAGCTGGATTGGAACCGATTTTGATTCTGACCAAAACAGATTTGAAATCTGCTGACGAACTTTTGAGTAACTACAGCGGGATGGATTTGAAATACATCTCAGTAGACCAAACAACACAACAAGGAGTTGAAGAAGTTCGTCAACTGCTACTTGGACACACCACTGTATTTATTGGCCACTCAGGCGTAGGTAAATCGACACTTGTTAATTCATTGGTACCGACAGCGCTGCGCATAACCGGAATTGTCAATGATGTGACCGGACGCGGTAGGCACACCTCAACCTCTGCTCAGGCTCTCGCTCTGCCTGACGACACCGGCTGGGTGATTGATACGCCAGGATTGCGGTCATTCGGATTAGCCCATGTGAATCCGGATGCAATTATTGAAAGCTTTCCAGAATTGGTTGATGGCGCACTTGAATGTCCACGCGCTTGCACACATGTGAACAGTGATGGAATTGCGCCACCAGATTGCGCCCTAGATTCTTGGGTCGCAGATGGTAAAGCAGGACAAGGTGGACTAGCTCGCCTCGATTCGCTTCGTCGACTACTTTTCGCGCTTCAAACGCCGTCTAGCTAATTCGTAATGTTCTTCGGTAATTGAGCCAGCAAGTTTTCTAAGTACCATCATCACAACAGCAAGATCATCGGTGAAACCAATTCCAACAATCCAATCGGGAATTAAATCAAAAGGCATTATGAAGTAAGCCAGAGCTGCGCCAATAAGCGCTTTTACTTTTAGCGGAGTTTTAGGATCACGCAATGCGTAGTACATAGCCGTTGCCTGTGTGGCAAAAGTTATCTTGCCCGATGATTCAGTTAGTTTTCCTGGAAACTCAGAAATAATCTTTTTGAGTGCATCAGGATTTTTCGCCAAGTAATCAGCGCCCTGTTTGACCACTGCCATCGCCGCAGTTGTCGCTTTGTCTGATTTGGCAAACCAGCGCGCCATGATGACTCCTGCCCCACTGAAATACCGAAATCACCCCGTAGGCGATACGGTTAAATCGTGGATGTTGATTTATCTCTTGCTCTAAAGTTAGCCGACCAGGCTGACATCATCACCATGAATCGGTTTAGAGCCTTAGATTTACGCGTTGACGCTAAACCTGACAGTACGCCGGTAACTGAGGCAGATCAGGCAGTAGAGCAATACATCCGTGACGAACTAATGAGCGCTCGCCCTAGCGACGGTGTGATCGGTGAAGAGCAACCGGACACGGCGACAGAGGCGAACCGCCAGTGGATTATTGATCCGATTGATGGCACCAAAAATTATGTGCGCGGTGTGCCAGTGTGGGCAACCCTGATTGCACTTTCTGAAGATGGCAACCTCAAATTGGGAGTTGTATCAGCTCCTGCTCTGGGTCGACGTTGGTGGGCAGTTGCAGGTGGTGGTGCGTTTACTCAAGATGTTGATGGCTCGGTGCGCCCTATTCATGTTTCAGATGTTGGGCAACTCGCTGATGCTTCGCTTTCATATAGTGATGCTGTTGGTTGGGCTGGGTTTGAATCGGCATTAGGTGATTTGCAGGAAGTAACATGGCGCTCGCGTGCCTACGGCGACTTTTGGTCGCACGTTATGGTGGCTGAAGGCGTAGTAGACATTGCAGTGGAACCAGAACTTAGCGTTTGGGATATGGCAGCTTTTATCGCGATTGTGCGTGAAGCCGGTGGAACAGTAACTGGCTTTGATGGCAGCGATGCGCTAATTCATAAGAGCGCTGTCACCACAAACACAATTTTGCATAATGATGTACTGCGAGTTATCGCAGGTAATTAATGTTTGATGCGCTTTAACCGCATGGGTAGCCCACCTTGTGGTCGAAGAGTAACTGAAGCATCGACGGGCACTTGCTCATTATGAATTGGGAGCAACTGCCAATTTTGTGCAACGTGACTTAAGATTTGTGCGCCTTGCAACCGAGCCATGTCACGACCAATGCATAATCGTGGACCTGCACCAAAAGGCAGGTAACCAAGCATCGGTGCGCCATTGGCAAAGCGATCAGGGATGAACTGTTCTGGGTTTGGCCAGACATTTTCATTTCGGTGCACCACCCAAGGACTGACTATTACCAATGCATCGGCTGGAATTAGAAAACCTTCAACTTCAACTGGCTCAAGTGTGCGCCGAGTGATGACCCAAGCAGGTGGATACAAGCGCAAAGTTTCATCAAACACGAGTGAGGCACGCTCTGGATGCTCGTGGAGGCGCTGCGCCTCTTCGGGGTTACGGCCAAGTAAGTAGCAGGCCCATGTGAGGGCGCTAGCAATAGTTTCATGGCCAGCAACAATGAAGGTAGCAACTTCATCACGAATTTGTTTTCGGCTAAGTGGCTGGTCAAGGCTTTGATCCAGAAGCACATCGAGCATGTCTCGAATTGGCGCACCTTCTGGCAACGAGTCGGCAAGTCTGCGATCGATGATGGCGTTGACAGCAGCGTCCAACTCGCGGATTGCTTTTCGCATACCCAAGTTGTTTGGTGTTGGCACCGCTAATGGCATTGGTAACGGGTTGCGGGCTCGTACTACTACCCCATGTAACGCTCGCAATGTCGCTGATGTGAGTTGATCCACTTGGCCAGTTAAGTCAGCGCCAAATAATGTTGCGCCAGTTATCTCTAGCGCCAAGTTCATCATCGCTTGATCGACATCTATTAGCGCAGTGCCTTGGGATGTTAGTTCAGCCCAGTTTGCATCAAGGCGATTTAGCGCTGTCGCAACATGATTGGTGGCCAATGAAATCATTTCATGATGAAAAGCTGGTGCTAGTTGCCTGCGCGAAGTTTTCCAAGTGTCGGTATCGGCGGTTAGCAGACCCTCGCCAGTTACTAGCGACAACGTTGAATACTGAATGGTTCGCTTACTCATTGCCCGATGGTGCTGCACTAAAACATCGCGAGCGCCTTGTGGGGAACTAACGAGATAGCTGGCAGGTCGTGGGATTGGGAACTGCACTACATCGCCATGTTGTTGCCAAGTGTGCATCAAGAAATTCAACGGATTGTGTTGAATCTCGCGAAACCTCCTGAGCATTTCGCGAGATTCTGGCCCTGGCGCAGTGACGGGCGTGCGCCAGCCATGCCGAGTGCGGGAACCCGGCGATACTGTCCAAATGGTGGAGTTACTCAATTACGCAAGCCGTCATGTGTGCCAGCGAATACCCGAAACAATCTGGATGTGCTGGGTAGGTGCCAGCAATTAGCTTGCGTGGCCACACCGCGGCGCCACCAACCAGCAGCAGGCAACCCGCTAGGAGTTGTCTTCGTCTTCGTACCTAATTCCACCGTTACTCCCCGATTAAGTATGTGCCTAGGAGTCTAGGTATTGAAGGTTAACAAAAACGGGGCAATTACGAGTTTTATTTATGAGTGCTGGCAAGAATGACTGCCAATTCGCGCCAAGAAGTACTCAACGAGCCTGGTTTCAATCGGCATGCAACAATAAAGAGTGCCTAAAATTACTGCCAAGACTGTTGCAGAGAATCGCGATCTGCGTGAATCTGCAATCTTGAGCGCTGCTAACGCAATCGCACGTGAGCAAGGGCTATCACATGTCACTTTCAGCGCGATTGCCAAGAAAGCTGGCATTGCCCGCACAACTGTTTATGCATACTTCGATTCCAGCGCAGACCTGATTGCGGATGTTCTCATTGATGAACTTTTTGAAATGAATGAACATTTGGCGCAGCGCGTGCAGTCTGCCAAATCAGCGAAGGCCGGTGTCATTGCCTGGATTAGTGCATCACTTGAATACGTTAACGACGGCCGACATGAACTTCTGAAGTCAGCCGCTGGCGTAGAACTTCCACCAGTTAGACGCTCGCAGATGCAGCAACTACACCGTGCGATGATCACCCCACTGATGCAGGCCCTAACAGAACTAAACGTTAAGAAACCTCAGACAGTAGCGATGCAAATATCTGGCGTAGTTGATGTGTCTGTGCGGCGGCTAGCAAATGGCGGCGACCTCAATGAAGAAATCGCCGCCACTACTGCGTTCGTTTTGAATGGGCTAGCTGCTTTTACCAGTGCTCGATAGAACGAAAGTACGGTTGCCGGTAATGGCAGTCCAACGCTTTGCGGAAGTTAAATCACCTGGACTGGAAACGGTAATCGTGCAGGTGCCATCCTTGATTGCTAACAGCCTGTAATTTGCTCCAACTACACCGATGCTGCAGATCTTAGGAGTTGTTGATGCAAGTGTTGGATAAACGCCAGTGTTTGTCTTTACTCGTGCAAAGTAAACGGCCACTTTGGTCTTCAAGGTTGCTGATGGCCAAGCGATTGATGCCGACTGAACGAATGAATGAGTGTAGAACGGGAAGTTCACATTCAAAGGCTTGTAAGTGTCGTTACCAACAGTCTTTGCTGCGATTGCACACGTGGCACCGTCACCAGCTAGAGCATTGACCACATTGCCAACTACTGAACAATCAGGGGTAAGAGATGACAGGGTGATTGCCAAGCCAGATTTAGCAGTCAAATTGAACGTAATTGGGGTGCGGTAGGTCAAGTCATGCGGCACGTTCGGTGTCAGGGTGAATGAGCCGGCTGTACCTGTTACAACATCGTTAGTCTTTGAGACGCCACCGCCAGTGAAGGTCAAATCAATCTTGCGCGTTAATTGCCCTGCGGTTGGGTTGTTGTGATCGCCACGAACATAAAGAACGCATGCGGTCGCCTTGCAATCAATGTTTGCGAAAGTGTCTGCAACTGTGATTGCACCACCAGTTGAACCGGCCGCGCTGTGGTTTGCTCCATCAGCAGTAATCCAAGCCATGTCCGCCTGATTTGTGTCACACAATGTGCTCTTGGTTGTCGAATCCACGGTCTTTGCGCACACCGATGCGTAAACTCCCTCCGAGCCACGAAGCCCCGAAATCTTCAGCGTTAGCACATCGCCCGCTTGGACGGCCGTGAAGGTTGGCATCGTCATAGATGTCATGTCTAATGTCTGGGTTTGCGTTGCTGCGAAACTTGTTGCCATACCACCCATGAGCACAGCTGATACAAGAAGTGCGGTTACTAGAGACTTACCTTTTGTTAGTTTCATTTTTTCCTCTTTTTGTTCTTGAATTAACGACTAAAAGTTACTGGGATAAATACATCTGCTGTTCGATTACTACTCTGAAGATGATCGGCACGCGTAGCAATCACACACTTAACTTTGCGACAATCAAGTGCGCCGATGTGTGGTCCAAGGAACAGTCGAACTTTAAACTTGCCACCAAAACCGAATGGCTTAGCCAAACCGGTTCCATAACTCGGCGCGTTCGACGAGACCCAGACCGATGCTGACGATGTACCAGTTTTGTTGATGCCACCTCCACATGGCGTAGGCAGCTGGCCTTTGGCTGGACGCACACACATGGTCACATAGATTCCCACACGCTCGTCATAGCCATCGCCTGTGACTGTAACCCAAGATCCTTTAGCCGGCAGATTTTTGGACTGGGAAACTTTGAGGACTTGACCGAAGCTCCCATGTACAAGTGCCTGAATTCCGAATGCCTGCGCTGAGCCCATCTGCGCTAGGGCAAACAGCATGACCAGTAACAGACTGCTGGTCACACGTCTTCTAAGCATGTTATGAGTTTCTAGCATTTAGCCCATTTGGGTCTTGACACTGCGTCGGATACAAGCCGACAGCCTGTCAGCAAAGCACCGGTGCCTCGGTAGTGTGACGTTATGAGAATCCGCAGCGCTCTGACCCTCAGTCTGGGCGTTTTGTTGCTTAGTTCGTGCGCGGCGAAGAGCAATTCGGCTATTACGCCGGCTACCGATGGCGTCTCCTACATACATAGTCAAGATATGCCTAGCTTCGAGTTGGCCAGTGTCGCCGCGAAGGCTGGCGGAACTGCAACTGACTACCTAGGTAAGCCAGTAATCGTCAAAGATCCGAGTCGCATAATTTCGGTTGCCTCTGGCGCAGCAGAGATTGTTGCAGCTCTTGGCTTAACCCACAATCTTGTCGGGCGTGACATAGCCAGTGAAGCAGCTAGCACCGCTGGGGTACCTGTTGTCACCGACGCTCACGCAGTTTCAGTGGAAAAGGTGTTGGCTCAAAAGCCAACCCTTTTCATAGTGGATGCACAGACTTCACCCACTCAAGCACTCGATGCCATTGCTCGAAGTGGTGTGCAAGTAATCCAGATTCCGCAAGCCTGGTCACTTTCTGAAGTTCAACCGCGAATCACAGCTTTGGGTCAGGCGCTTGGTGTGCGGCAACAAGCTGAGCAGTTGAACACGCAACTGAGTTTTACAGCAGCCAAGCCAACCAAGGTGCGCGTAGCATTTCTTTACCTACGTGGACCATCGTCCATTTATTTACTTGGCGGCAAAGGCTCGGGAGCAGATGCCATGATTGCTGCGGCCGGTGGCATTGATATTGGTACCGAAGCCAAGTTGAATCCATTTACACCTCTCACCCCTGAAGCGCTCGCTAAAGGTCAGCCCGATGTGTTGCTGGTGATGACCAAAGGCCTGCAGTCTGTCGGCGGTCTGTCAGGATTACTGAGTCTTCCTGGTGTTGCGCAGACACCGGCGGGCATCCACAAGCGCGTGATTGCAGTTGATGATGGACTGCTCCTAGCATTCGGTGTTGATACTAAGAACCTCGTCAACGCGCTACAAGTTGCTCTGAACAATGTGAGTGGGTCATGAAGCGCAACATTATCGGTGCCTTGATTCTCGGCGTGGTAGTTATCGTCATCGCCTCGCTGTGCATAGGAGCAGCTAACGTCAGTTTGTCTGACTTGATGACTGCGCTACTTCATCCAAATGCAACAACAATCACACACGGCATCATCTGGGATGTTCGCTTGCCGCGCATTCTGGCTGCGCTTGTATGTGGTGCGAGCCTGGCAATGGCCGGCGCTGTGCTGCAGGCAACTTTCGCAAACCCAATTGTTGACAGCGCGTTGATTGGCATTTCAGGATCAGCAGCCTGCGGAGCTGCTCTGGCACTTCTTGTAACACCGCTCGCGCAATCGAGCGCAGCAAGCATTGCGGGTTCGCTAATAGGTGCAGCGTTGGCTGTGTTCATCTTGGTGCGCAGTCGCCAGACTGGCTTGCGCTTCACACTTTTCGGTATCGCTTTAGGTGCGGGCGCGTCAGCACTCTTAGCCCTCATTGGTAGCGACAGCCACCGAGCAAATGGACGATCACTGGTTTCATGGCTATTCGGATCTCTGGCGCTAACCACATGGTCGGCGGTAGGCGCAGTCACAATCAGTTTGGTTTTGGGCGCCCTCATGCTTCGGGGTCAAGGTCGCCTTCTCGATGTTGGTTCATACGGCGCCCAAAGTGCAGGACACCTTGGTGTGGACATCAGGCGTCAACGAGTGCGCTGGCTTGTCACAGTGACCGTGCTGATTGCGCCATCAGTGGCATTGTTTGGTGCTATTGGTTTCGTTGGCCTTGCTGTTGCGCACATCTCGCGCATGCTCGGAGCAGTGAATCACCGGGCATTGCTGCCATTAAGTGCGCTCATCGGTGCCGGAGTTCTCACGCTTGCTGATACAACATCGCGCACGATAGCTGGCCCGATGGAGATTCCACTTAGCATCACATTGGCCCTCATTGGCTCCCCCATTCTGTTCCTGGTTCTTCGAGGTATGCGCGATGAGTAATTTCAGCGGTCACATCGCACTGAAACCGACGACGGTTACTTTGAATGGGCGCACAATTTTGACTGATGTCTTATTCAAGGCCAGTGCAGGCGAGGTGCATTGCGTCATCGGACCAAATGGCTCAGGTAAATCCACATTGCTGCGCGTTCTGGCTGGTGACATTCCGGTTGATGGCCTCACCTACGCCAACTTCGAAGTGAAAACACTCAATACAGCGCAGCGCGCTAAGTATCGCAGTGTTATGCGAGCTAATGTTCGCCCGGATTTCTCGTACTCAGTATCCGATGTTGTCTCGTGGTCGTTATTGGCTAACTCTGCATCTTCACTCGGTCCAGGTGCAACGAGGGATCGAGTGCTTGATGCACTGACACAGGCTGGAATCGCAGACCTGGCCGACAGACCAGTCACTCAGTTATCTACCGGACAACTCACCCGAGTCAACATAGCTTCAGTGTTATTGCAAAATGCCAGCATCATTTTGGCCGACGAACCAGAAGCAGCCCTAGATCCAGTTGCACGTATCGAAGCGTGGCAGTTACTTACTTCAGGCCCTGCCACCGCAGTTATTGCAACTCACAGCCTTGATCTAGTTCTGGAATTCGCAACACATGTCACCGCCATCAAAGATGGGTGCATCCTGTATTCACGCCCGATTGGTGAACTGAGCATGAATGAGTTGAAATCGGTTTATGTGTAGTTGTGTTTCTTGGTTGTAGGGAAGCAACTTTTGGGGTTAGCGCGCAGATGTGATTGCGTGAGAATTGTTTAGGTAGCGGGGACAGGACTCCGTCATAGTTTTCCAGAACAATGGAAAACTATTCCTCCTCAAATCCTGGCAATCCTTACTTATATAAAAAGAAAAGACCCCACAAGGGGGTCTTTTCTTTTTAGTAGCGGGGACAGGATTTGAACCTGTGACCTCTGGGTTATGAGCCCAGCGAGCTACCGAGCTGCTCCACCCCGCGTCGGTTTCCTAAGAATACGACAACATTGGCCCTGCAACAAATCGCGCCTAGCAAAAAGGTAATTACTTACCGACTTTTTTACCTAACTCAGTGATCTGAGCCAAAGCTGTGGCAAGACGCTTCTGCGCAGCGCCGTAGGCAGCGAAGTCACCCTTGGCCAACGCAGACTGACCTTGCTCATAAGCAGTGTTAGCCGCACTGATTGCCTCAGCTAAACGCTGAGCAACCGTGCCAGTGGTGTTGACACCTGGGGTAGGTGTCGTCTGGCCTGTGAATACCTTAGCTAACGCTGTTGGTAAATCATCTTCGAAAGCAACTTTGGAACCGAAGGAAACCAAAACTTTACGAAGTAGTGGATAACCATCGCCCTGACTAGCCCGCACGTACACAGGTTCGAAGTAAAGCAGTCCCCCACCAACTGGAAGTGAAAGCAAGTTACCTAAAACTACTTCAGATCCACCTTGACGCAGCAGCGAAAGCTTTGCCGAAACGTCAGGGTCAGACTCAAAGTTATTCTGCACCTGAGTCGGTCCAGGAATAGTTGTATTGCGTGGCAACTGCAGTACTCGAATCTTGCCGTAGTCCGCACCAGGCTCGGAATTCACTGCCATGAACGCAGCTAAAGTCTGGCGCTTGTTCGGTGCAAAAGTTGTTGTCAACGAGAAAGTTGCCTTTTTCTGATCTGGCATTTTAAGCGTCAAGAAGTACGGCGGCTGAGCTTGACTCACTGCAGGCTTAGTCGGGTCGTCTGGTAAATTCCAGAAATCCTGACCTGAATAAAACGCCTGCGGATCCTTAACATGGTACTTAGCCAAAATATCGCGCTGAACTTTAAACATATCTTCTGGGTAACGAACATGTTTTAAAACTCCAACTGGAATTTCCGATTTAGCTTGCACAACGCCAGGGAAAACTTTCGACCATACCTTTAGTAGCGGATCAGTTGTGTCCCATGCATAGATGTGAACTGTGCCATCGTATGCATCAACAGTTGCCTTAACCGCATTGCGAATGTAAGTGATGTCTTGCGAATAGAACGCACTAGTTGACTGAGCATTAACCGAGTCAGCTGTTGCATCACTTAGCGAGACGCGAGCGGAATATGGATAGGCATTCGAAGTTGTGTAGCCGTCAATAATCCACTGAATGCGTCCATCGACAACTGCTGGGTAAGGATCGCTATCAAGCGTTAACCATGGCGCAACCTTGCGCACTCGAGTTGCTGGGTCACGATCGTAAAGCAACTTACTTTCACTTGAAATCTGGTTAGACAGCAGAATGTTTATATCTTGATAGTGCAAAGCAAAAATCAGGCGCTGGAAGAAATTACCTACGGGAACGCCACCCTTGCCGGCATACGTATTGTTCTTCTGGCCATTTGCACTGCGGTCATCTGGGTAATCCAACTCTCGAGGCGCTGTACCTTTTGGCGCACCAACGATCGAGTAACCCGGTGATTGCTCGCCAAAGTAGACCCGAGGTTGTTTAATATCGAGCGAACCTTTTGGCGGAATGTCACTTTCCAAGAAACTTGGCGAGCCGTTGCTTGTCACCTTATTTTCGTGTGCAGCGACTAGGCCATAACCATGTGTGAACACCATATGATCGTTAAACCAATTGCGTTGATTGTCGGCAACACCATCAAGGCTCACTTCGCGAACTGCTAGTACCGCGCCACGCTTAGACCCATCAAGCGAATAACGATCAATGTCCAATGAATCAGGGAACGCATAGAAACCACGAATCTGCTGCAGGTTTCTAAAAGTTGGCGAAACGATACTTGGATCAAGAAGGCGAACATTCGACAAAGTTGATGCGTCTTGACCCAGTGCTGCGCGTGAGGGATTATCGATGGCCTTGTATTCAGCAATCTGTGCTTTGCCTAGGCCGTAAGCGGCAACTGTAGATTCCAAGTTACGTTGGATGTATGGCGTCTCGCGCGCAAGCTCACTCGGTTTAACCTGAACCTGCTGAACGAATGCTGGATACAAACCGCCAATTAGCAGGGATGCGCCAAACATGGTGCCAAGAGCAATAAATGGCACTGACCAGCCAGCACGAAATAGTGATACAAAAAACAAGATTGCCGTAGCAAACGCGATGTAGGTCAAAATCGTTTTAGCTGGCACCAGCGCATGAACATCTGTGTATTTCAAACCAGTTATCAAGGCGTCGGACTTTGTTGCCAGCGCATATTTATCTAATGAATACGCAATCCCCTTCAGCAGCGCAATTACCCCTAAAAAGAAAACAATGTGCTGGCGAGTTGCCTGATTAATTCTGCCAACATTTCGTGGATTAAATCCGCCGTAGACATAATGCACGACAACATTTGCAATGGTCGCAAAAACAGTGATTGTGAAGGTGAAGCCCAAGAGGAATCGCCAGAACGGCAAGTCGAACATGTAGAACGATAAATCTTTTCCAAATTGTGGGTCTGATTTTCCAAATGGTGTGGAGTTCATCCACATTAAATATGTTCGCCACTGTGCTGCTGCCGAAATACCAATCAACAAGCCAAGTGCAGCGGGAACAACCGAGAATAAAACTTTGCGAAGCGGTTCAAGTCCGTCGCGATATTGTGAGATTGCAATTTCCTCTGGAGTTACTGGCACCAAAGTTGGTCGACCGCGATAAGCCAGCCGAACACTCACGCCGACGGCAACGGTGGTTACCAGCCCCGCGATTACAAAAAGTAAGAGCCTGATTTTTAACTGAGTCAGGAATACATCAGAGTGGTCCACCGAGACGTACCATTGCCAGTCAGCCCAAAATCCAGCCGCAATAGAGAGCAAAATGAAGACAAAAACTACAACGGCGATCAAAATGCCAAATGGATTGCGACGGATGTTTGGATTAATTGAATTACTCACACCCCTAGCCTATGTGCAAGCCCGTCAGCGTATGCGCAAGAATTAAGCCCATGAGTAATGATTCGGCGCTGACCGAGACCGTCCGCGAACTCGATCAGCACGTCGCCGACAGTGGATGGGATCAGACTGCTCGCCTATTTGCTATTGTTCCAACGCTTGATTTAGCAAAAGATCACCCAGAATTGGTTTCATCAGATGATGCTGGGCAATTCATGTTTGTGGAACAAGATGCAGAGTTAGATAACGAAAATATAATTGGGTCGCTTGAACAAATCTCCTGGCCAGCGCAGATTACTGGCGCAGCGATAGCGATTGAACGATTAATCTCAATGCAACCTGATGACGAGATTGATCCGCTGGCCGAGTCAGAAACTCAAGAACTGCGAATCATTGCCCTCGTAATGCGAGATGGCCGCAACATCAACGCGATTCGCCAACGTTCCTTCGACGACACTAATGACGTGGCAGTAGCAAGTGATCTAGTACCAGCACTCAATCAAGCGCTAATGCAAACATTTTCCTAACCTATAAAAATACTTTTTATCTATGGCTGGTCGCCGGTGTGCACAGGTTCGCCCGCGTCAATCCAAGCCATAGTTCCGCCAGTGATGTTAATCGCATCAAATCCTTGAGAAATTAAAAATTCGGCAGCCTTGGCTGAGCGCACACCTGACTTGCAGATGATGTATTGGGGCTGTGACTTATCAAGTTCGTCATTTCGAATTGGCACGCTGGCAAGTGATATCAAGTTCGCACCTGGAACGTGTGCCTCTAGGTACTCATCTGGTTCGCGCACATCCACCAAACTAACTTCGCCTAAAATTGTCTTCAGTTCTTGAACAGAAATCTCTTTCATATTCACTCCTCTACTTCGTTGAATTAACTGGGCATGACGCTAATGGTTTGTTTGCCTTGAAATCGTTCAACACTTTCACTGCCTGTGTCAAAGTTGCTACCGGCACTACTTTGAGACCAGCCGGTACATGACCAATAATGTCTACACAGTTGGACTTCGGTGCGATAAACAATTCGGCGCCATGATCTGCTGAAGCAATCATCTTCTGGGCGATGCCACCAATGGCACCGACAGATCCTTCAGGAGTTATTGTTCCCGTGCCAGCGATAACCTTGCCATTGGCCAAAGCCCCTGGCGTCAATTTATCAATTATTGAAAGGGCAAACATCGTTCCACCACTTGGTCCGCCAACATCGTCAACCCCAAACTCAATGTTGAAACTAGCTTCATATTTTGTGTCAACCGAAATGCCAACGAATGGCCACTTTGGTTGCTCCGGGTGTGGAACTGTCGTCATCTGAACGTCTTTAACTAGTCCTTTACGCAAAACGCTCATGTTCACAACTTTGCCCACTGGTGGAATGCGAATACGTGCCACTGCCTGGCGAGCCGAAGTTACTTCGACCCCATTTACTGACAGAACCACATCTGCAGGCTCAAGTACCCCGTCAGCGGGAAAACCTGCTTCGACTGAACTAATAAAAATTGTGCTCTTAAGTGGCAGCTGCAAATAGTTCAGAGCTGCAGCCGTTGCATCGCTTTGCGAGGCCGAGAAATCTGCCACACTCTCTTGTTGTTGCTGCGCATCGGTAAAGTTTTCCGGATAAATAACTTCACGCGGTACCACATTAATTTTTGGACTAAACCAGCCGCCGATTGCCTGAATAAGGTCAATTCCTTGCTCAGGTCCGCCGTAGACCGAAACAGTAGTCATATTTAATTCGCCATGAGTTTGGTAAGTTTTTGTTCCAGAAATAGCAACTAATTGCGTGCCATCAACTTCACCCAGTGTGTTGAAAAGCGGACCTGGTCGCTCAAGTACATATGGCACCGGCTGAAATAGCGCAGTAACAGCAAGGGCAACTAACACAACGGACAAACTAATTACTCGCTTCTTTGCCACTGCTTACTCCTTTGCCCGAAAACCTTGCTAGCAATAGCGTACGGGACTTAACCCCTGGGTTTTCGCCAGTAGCGTAGCGTCTGGCGACTCAAATTCTCGACTGGTCGCTTAGGCTGGTAATTGAGTCCCGAGCTCCTTGAAGCGGGGCAAATGTTAGGTGGCGATTACGTGTCGATTCCATTCGGATTTAGCCCAAGTGACGATGCAAATCAGGATCTGAACCAGTTTTTTGAAAATCTAGGCAAAATGATGCAATCTGGCTCCGCTGAAAATACTGGACCAGTTGATTGGAATGCAGCGCGGCAGGCAAGCTCGGCCATTCTGCACGAAAGTACCCCAACTCAGGTTAACGAGGCGTTTCAACACAGCGCCGAAACCGCAACTGACTTAGCCAATCTTTGGCTGGGCGAAGCAACCGCATTGCCAAGCGGTGGACAGAACTGCGAAATTCTCACGCGGGAGAAATGGATTACGGAGACGTTACTTGCATGGCAAGGTTTAGTGGACCCAGTTGCGCACGGACTCGCAGAAGCGATGTCCACCATAATCCCGCAAGACATTGACGCTGGCGCAATGAGCATCCCACCAGAAATTTTGGAACAACTTCCACCTGAAGTTGCATCCCAGATTGAACAACTAATTAGCTCTGGCGACATTAACGATCTACTCAGACCAGTAATGGACATGGCTAAATCAATGGGGGCAACTTTGTTTGGCAACCAATTTGGTGCTGGCCTGGGAAAAATGGCAACACAAGTACTGAGTGCCACAGATGTTGGTATTCCGCTAACTAATTCGCGTAACCCAAGTTTCATCGCTAGTAATGTTCAAGAATTTAGTGATGGCTTAAATCTTGAAGTGTCAGATGTGCTGATATTCCTGGCGTTGCGCGAAATTGCTCACCAAAGACTTTTCACTGCAGCCCCTTGGCTACAGTCACACATTCAATCAGCGATGGCCGCCTATGCATCGGGAGTGCAGATTGATACCAGTGCAATCGAGCAAGCACTCGCTGAAATCGACCCCACAGACATAGAAGCGGTGAACTTAGCAATCAGCGGCGAGTTATTTGTTGAATCGCGCACTCCCCAACAGGACGCCGCACTAGCCCGACTAGAACTTCTGATTGCCCTGATTGAAAGCTGGGTCAGTGTGGTCGTATCTGACGCGGCAGCAAATCGTCTACCGAGCAGTAACGCACTGGCTGAGACGCTACGAAGAAGGCGCGCTGCTGGTGGTCCTGCCGAAAAATTCTTTGAAGGAATTATCGGTTTAGAAATCAGACCACGCAAGATTCGTGAAGCAGCTACCGTTTGGCAAAAGCTAACGGAAACGATTGGCATTTCACAGCGTGATCAAATCTGGACTCATCCAGATTTGTTACCAACATCGAGCGATCTAGAAGACATCGATTCGTTTATTGCCAACATGAGTCATGATTTGATGTCGGATTTGGAAAAAGTAATCGACGAACAGCCACCAGCCGACCAGAATGACGACGTAAATTAGTTGTTCCGGTTACGCGCGTGCGCATAGCCGCAAAGATACGCGTTAGCGCGTTCAATCTCTGGAAAACGGTTTACCAATTTGTAAAACTGCTTATTGTGCCCTAAAACTACCAAGTGAATTAACTCGTGAAATAACACAGCATCCTGCACATACTGCGGCATGTTTTGCAGGCGGTGCGATAACCGGATTACCCCCGTGCCTGGCGTGCAGGAACCCCAACGCGAATTCTGATTAGTCACCCAGCGGATCGTCACTGGTACAGAGTGCGTTCTGATGATGTCTTGGTCTAAGTAATTTGCGACAAGCTCGGTTGCACGTTTCATTAACGCATTTGGATCAACAACAGCTTGTTCGCGACGCTGAATGCGCCCAACAAGTTCTGCAACTGTGATTTCAACTTCTCGTTGTGACATCCGGGCAGGAACTTGAACAATTATTTTTCCGCCTTGCAGAAAAGCAGTACAAGTTTTGCGACGCTTTTTACTGCGTTGTATTTCTATCTCAGGCTCTGATTTTTGCGGCGAAGTTGCAACATCTTCTAGTTCTTGTGCGCACTCATCTGATTCGAGGAAATCGAATAATGAAGGTTCAGAAAGCGCGCTCACGTTTGCAACAGTAGAGCATCGCCTGACAAAAAAGTAGGAGCCCCCGAGGCGCGTGCCACTCGTTCGCCTTCCCCTTGCGAACGTTGACTCGTTATCTCGAGAGCTCCAACGAATTCTGAATCTAGGGCTTATGTGGCACTGCTGCCAAGCGAAAAGACAAAAGTCGCTTTAACCCCTGTGGATAAGGCTGTGGAAGCATTGGGGAAACCTGGACATTATCTGGGGATGTTAAGTGAATAACATGTGGAACAATCTGTGGAGCAACCCCATTTCTTAAGCAATTAATGGGAAAAACGGCGATCGGAATGTGGATAGAAAATAGTTTGCACATTAACAAGAGGTAAACCCTTACCCCTGATTGGCTTAAGCAATCTGCACAGGCGTGCTGTGGATTACCGCGAACACTGTGCGCAAAACATCGGCACTATGGCAACATGTTTAAACCAATTTTCTCTGCTGGAATCAATGTGCTGTGGCGCAGTAAAAATGAAGTTCAATTCGGAATTGATCCCGCGACCCAAGTGCGAACAGATGCAAAAACTGCTGCGCACCTAATTGCGCACTGTACTGGCCACCTAACGCTAAAAGAGGTTATTCAAGCGGCAACTCGCGAAACCTTAGATACCGAAAAATTACTCCTGACAATATCGCGGCTAATGAAGTCCGGGCTAATGACAACTGATGCTGAACTGACTGAACATCGCATGTTGACTGAAACACAAATCGAAATCCAAGGTGCAGGCAGATTGGGAACAACTGTTGCAATTTTGTTAGCTCAATGTGGGTTTACGAACATTCACATTCATGATTCTGGCAAAGTGACACTTCCTGATGTAACCGCATGGGGAGCAAGCCGCGTGGATGTTGGCGCCCGTCGAGATCACACTGCGTTAATGATCATTGATCGGATTCAACGCGGGGTTTGGCCGCGAATGATTCGAGCAGTCAAGACCCGGACCAACCGCTTGGTAATTCTGTGCCCTGACCAGGTGGGTCAAAATGTTTGGTTTGCCCCCGATCTAACTGATCGCTTGATTGCCGCAGATCTGCCTCATCTAGTAGCTGGAGCAGGAAAAAATCAGGCGTTGGTGTCCACGGTATTTCAGCCAATGCATACTGCTTGCCTACGCTGCCACAACGCGCGACTAACCGATTTGGACTCGGCCTGGCCATTGCTAACTACTCAACTCATAGGTCGCCCAACTCAAGATCTAGCCCCTGCTGGCTTATTGCTGCACACTGCAACGCTAGTAATGGACATCGTTTATCAATGGGCCCAGGAAGCGAACTATCTAGAATCTGGATTCTGGCAAATCGACTGGCCAAGTGCCGATAAATCCTTTAGCCAACTAAAGACACACGCTGCCTGCGGTTGCCAATGGAACCGCGCCGCCTAAGTTACAAACTTTAAAGAGCCTCTTCTATTTCACCAAGGAAGATTGATGAGCTGCGATGCGCTTTTGTGTAACTGTTGCGCGACTTGGCCCAAGAAATGTGTAGATGATTCTTGGCTCGGGTTAGCGCCACATAAAACAGCCGGCGTTCTTGGCTAATTAAAGTGGGGGTTTTTGCATAAGTAATCGGAAGTAAACCATCACTCAATCCAGCTACGAACACCGCGTCCCATTCCAAGCCCTTGACGGCATGAATTGAGGCCAGAGTTACCGCATTAGCAACTGGGTCATGGTCGTACTCATTTCGATGATCTAGTGCTGCAATGAATTCAGGTAACAGAGCAGTGCCATTTTGCGCCGCGAAATCATCGGCAAGTTGCACGAGTGTATTCAAGGACTCCCAAGTATTTTGCGCCGCTCGACCAGAATCTGGTGACTTGGGCGCCCAACCTAATCCGCTGACAATATCGCGCACAATAAAGTTCATCTCTCGAGCGTCCGGCACCTGTAAGTTGGCCCGAAGGTGCAGCAGCGCATTACGGATCTCAGGTCGTTCAAAATATCGGCTAGCTCCGCGAATTGTTACTGGAATATCCGCATTTGCTAAGGCCGTTTCAAAAACTTCCGACTGACTATTGATGCGATAAATGACTGCGATATCTCTAGGCTCTAATCCCCCAGAGAGCAACTTGCGAATGTTGCTGGCAATTTCCCGCGCTTCAGTCTCATCATCGGAAAAAGCGTCAACGGTCACATTCTGTCCACTTGATCTCGTGGCTTGCAGTTTCAAACTGTTGTTCGAAATTCTGGTCAATACTTGATTTGCAACCTGGATAACCTCAGGAGTGCTGCGGTATGAGTTTGTCAGATCAAACGCTGTGGCTCGGGGGAAGTGATTAGCAAAAGTGGCGAGATATTCTGGTGTCGCCCCCGTGAACTCGTAGATAGTTTGTGCTGGATCGCCAACAACGCAAACGTCATCACGGTTACCAAGCCAAAGTGAGAGCAGCTCAAATTGAATCGGACTAACATCTTGAAATTCGTCAACTGTGAAGTAGCGATATTGGGAACGAACTTGCGCCGCTAACTCAGGATAATTTGATAGCAGTGCGACAGTTGTTAGCAAAACATCTTCGAAATCCATCAAATGAGCTTGATCTAAAACTTTTAAGTAAGTTTCATAAACTTGAGCAACTTGTTCAGCACTCAAATTGTGGCCAGGCATTCGACCGCGGTCAAAAGCAGACTCCCGATACAAGTCGGGTGAAATTATGTTGACTTTGGCCCACTCGATTTCACTAGCCAAATCCCGAATAGTGTCAGGACCTGCATCTATGTGACATTGAGTTGCAGCTTGCGCAACGTAGGTCGCTTTACTGGAAATCAATGTAGGTATTTGGTTAGTAAAAACCTGCGGATAGAAAAACCGTAATTGCCTTAGCGCTGCGCTATGAAAAGTTCGAACCTGCGCGTTTGGAATACCAAGTTCAAGAAGTCGACTACGCAACTCGCCTGCTGCGCGATTTGTAAAAGTAACAGTTAAGGTCTGATTCGCCTCAACGACACCACTTTGAATCGCATAAGCCAGTCGGTGGGTAATAGTTCGGGTTTTGCCGGTGCCGGCTCCTGCGTGAATAACCACAGGGCCACTGACACATTCAGCCGCAGCTCGTTGCTGGCTATCTAGCGCTTTAAGAATTGCGGACACTGCCCTATTGTCGCAAGAGCGCCCGACAGGTGGACACTTCGGCTACGAGTTACTGGTTCAGGCCCAGAATTTCTTTAACCTGAGCCAGGCTTGGGTTGGTTAGCGCCTGCCCATTTGGGAAAACTACGGTCGGAACGGTTTGATTGCCACCATTTACACTCATGACAAAATCGGCTGAATCAGGATCTTGCTCGATATCGATTTCTATAAATTCAATACCTTCGCGGCCAAGCTGCGCCTTCAATCGCTGGCAATACCCGCACCATGGAGTGCTGTACATCGTTAATTTATCGGCCATTTTGGCTCCTTTTTAGTTAGTTGCTGCAACATTTTTAGCCACGAGTCCACTCTGGATTCAACGGTTGCCCATACCAGTGTTCAATTAAATGCCAAGAAATGGCAGCTGGATTAGGCAACTTCAATATCCCACTTTCACACTGCGAGCTAAGTTCTTCGCGACTGAGCCAACGAATCTGCGCAATCTCATCTTCGCTAGGTTTGAATTCTGTTGTACTTGCCAAGGCCGAATAGCCAAGCATTAATGAGGCTGGATAAGGCCACGGCTGACTGCCCAAATACTGCAAAGACTCTAAGTCGATTTCAACCCCAACTTCTTCACGGACTTCACGCACCACAGCTGCCTCGCAAGATTCACCTGCTTCAACAAATCCGGCCAAAGTTGAATACCAGTTTTCGGGCCAGTTAGTTCGTCGACCTAACAAAATGCGTTCTTCTGAATCGTGCACCGCGACAATAATCGCTGGTTCAGTTCTTGGAAAATGTGTAACACAATCCTTTGGACAAGTTCGTGACCAGCCAGCATCAGAAATCTGCGTAGTTAAACCGCACTGCGGGCAATAACGATGAGTGTTGTGCCAAGTGGCAAGCGCGGTTGCGGTAATGGCTAAGCCAACATCAAGTGGCGAAAGTTGCGCTCCCACATCTCGTAGCGTTACCCACAGTGGCGCAACATCAGTGTTCTCATCCAACATCACAGCTATGTAGGCATGATCAGAGTCAATGCCAAGAAGTAAAGCACTTTGTTCATCAGCCATAGGCATCACATGTGATTGGACCAAAATTAATGAGAGTTCAGAAGTTACTGGGACTTGATTTTTGTTGATGTACAAAACTCTGGTGGATTCAAGTGACCAGAGTTCGCTCAGCCAGTGCGGATTACTCCGCATTAGCGCGCCACGATCCACAGCGAATCTGGCTAACGGTAAATCTGGAATGAGTCCCACATACCTAACCTAAGGTTCTGCGGGCAATTGTGCATCACCGTAGGCTGATTGATATGCGTATTGCTACCTGGAATCTGTTACATGCCACCCCCATAATTGGCGCCGGGCGCGATGTAGATCTAGTTGAGCAGGCTCGCCTAATTCGCGCTG
>Ga0194055_10000581_pt1 | contig 29528 bp, 21 predicted proteins | sample SepL449m_MetaG_FD_155482 | JGI IMG/M metagenome (GOLD analysis project Ga0194055, IMG submission 155482) | Anoxic zone freshwater microbial communities from boreal shield lake in IISD Experimental Lakes Area, Ontario, Canada - Sep2016-L442-9m | ecosystem: Environmental > Aquatic > Freshwater >... | reverse complement strand
TCATCATGCTCATCTACCCCACAGTGCTCGTGCTGGCGCACGTCCTCGGCAAGACCACTCGCTCACGCGACAGTGCAGCCCGGATCCCCGCTAGCCCATCAGCACCGCTAGCACCGCTAGCCCATTAGCACCGCGTAACGCGGTTTGATCACCTCGTCGATGATCGCCAATCGTTCGTCGAAGTGGATGAACGCTGATTTCATCGCGTTGACGGTGAACCGCTCCAGATCACTCCACCCGTAGCCGAACGCCTCGGCCAGGCAGAACATCTCGCGACTCATAGTGGTGTCGCTCATCAGCCGGTTGTCGGTGTTGACCGTCACCCGGAAACGCAAGCGCGCCAACAGGTCGAAAGGGTGCTTGTCGATGCTGGCCACCGCGCCGGTCTGCACGTTGGAACTCGGGCACATCTCCAGGGGAATCCGCCTGTCCCGCACGATGCCGGCCACCCGTCCCAGCGCGGCACCGCCGTCGGGCAGGATCTCGATATCGTCGACGATGCGCACTCCATGCCCGAGTCGATCAGCCCCGCAGAACGCAATCGCCTCATGAATCGACGGCAAGCCGAACGCCTCGCCGGCATGGATGGTGAACCGGGCGTTATTGGACCGCATGTACTCGAATGCATCGAGGTGACGCGACGGCGGAAAGCCGGCCTCAGCGCCGGCGATATCGAAGCCCACCACGCCGGAATCCCGGTAGCGGATAGCCAGCTCGGCGATCGCCCGGGACCGCGCAGCATGGCGCATGGCGGTCACCAGGCATCGGACCACGATCGGCCGACCGCGGGCAGCCGCGGCCTTCTCGCCGTCGGCAAACCCGGCCAGCACCGCTTCCACCACATCATCCAGCGAGAGTCCGGCGGCCAGGTGCAACTCCGGGGCAAACCGGACCTCGGCGTAAACGACATTGTCGGCTGCCAGATCCTCGACGCACTCGACGGCGACCCGATGCAGCGCCGCCGGGGTCTGCATCACCGCGACGGTGTGGGCGAAGGGTTCGAGGTAGCGCACCAGCGACCCACTGTGTGCCGCGGTTCGAAACCAGGTCGTCAACTCCGTCGCATCGGTACTCGGCAATCCGTCATAGCCGGCCTGCCCGGCCAGTTCGATGACGGTGTGCGGCCGCAGTCCCCCATCAAGATGGTCGTGTAACAGCGCCTTGGGGGCATGCCCGATCATCTCCAGAGTCAGGGGTGTCTTCATGAGGCCCATTCTGCCTCCGGGTGAGACCTACTCCACACCGGATGTAATCCCCACGTCATTCACTTGACCGGGCCTTCAGAGTTAGAGTCGATTGGGATACCTGGCACTGGAGGACATGCATGACGACTGCAATGCGACGGCGGACGTTCTACCGCGGCGACCCCGGTATGTGGTCGTGGTTGCTGCACCGCATCACCGGCGCCACGATCTTCTTCTTCCTGTTCGTCCACGTTCTCGACACCGCCCTGGTCCGGGTCAGCCCGCAGGCCTACAACGAGGTGCTGGCAACGTACAAGACGCCGATCATTGGCCTGATGGAACTGGGCCTGGTTGCCGCACTGCTCTACCACGCACTCAACGGCCTGCGGGTGATCCTGGTCGACTTCTGGGAACAGGGTCCGCGCTACCAGCGGCAGATGCTCTGGGGGGTGGCCGGAATCTGGCTACTCATCATGGTGCCGGCAACCGTCGTGATCGGTATGCATATGGCGGAGCGGTTTCTGTGACCGCCGTCTCTGAGGGCCGCCTCGGCCCACCCGCACCGATCCGGGAACGTGCCCACGACCGCCCCGCCAGCTTGGACAATCCGCGCTCGCCGCGGCGACCCACCGCCATGCCCAACTTCGAGAAGTACGCGTGGATGTTCATGCGGTTCTCCGGCGTGGTGCTGGTCTTCCTCGTACTCGGTCACCTGTTCATCGGACTGATGTGGGAGAACGGCGTCTACCGGATCGACTTCAACTACGTGGCGCAACGTTGGGCATCGCCGGTCTGGCAGATCTGGGATCTGGTCATGCTCTGGCTTGCCCAACTGCACGGCGGCAACGGCATGCGCACGATCATCAACGACTACGCCCGTAAAGACGCCACCCGTTTCTGGCTCAATACATCGCTGGCGGTCTCAATGCTGATCGTCCTGACCGTCGGCACCTACACCCTGATCACCTTCAACCCGAACATCTCCTAAAGGAACCAATGATCACCGAGCACAAGTACGACGTTCTCATCGTCGGCGCCGGCGGGGCCGGGATGCGCGCCGCCGTCGAGGCCGGTCCCCGGGTGCGCACCGCCGTGCTGACCAAGCTGTATCCGACCCGCAGTCACACCGGCGCCGCCCAGGGCGGCATGTGCGCCGCACTGGCCAACGTCGAAGAAGACAACTGGGAATGGCACACCTTCGACACCGTCAAAGGCGGCGACTACCTGGCCGATCAGGATGCCGTCGAGATCATGTGCAAAGAAGCCATCGACGCCGTGCTGGACCTGGAGAAGATGGGGATGCCGTTCAACCGCACCCCGGAGGGCCGGATCGACCAGCGACGATTCGGCGGCCACACCCGCGACCACGGCAAGGCCCCGGTGCGCCGGTCCTGCTACGCCGCCGACCGAACCGGTCACATGATCCTGCAGACGCTGTACCAAAACTGCGTCAAGCACGACGTCGAGTTCTTCAACGAGTTCTACGCTCTGGACTTGGTCCTCACCGAAACCCCGCGCGGACCGGTCGCCACCGGGGTGGTGGCTTACGAATTGGCTACCGGCGATATCCACGTCTTCCACGCCAAGGCGATCGTGCTCGCCACCGGCGGATCGGGCCGGATGTTCAAGACCACGTCCAATGCCCACACACTGACCGGTGACGGGTTGGGCATCGTCTTCCGCAAGGGACTTCCGTTGGAGGACATGGAGTTTCACCAGTTCCATCCGACCGGTTTAGCTGGACTCGGAATTCTCATTTCCGAGGCGGTGCGCGGTGAGGGCGGAAGGCTCCTCAACGGTGAGGGCGAGCGATTCATGGAGCGCTACGCGCCGACCATCGTCGACCTGGCGCCCCGCGATATCGTCGCGCGGTCCATGGTGCTGGAAGTGCTGGAGGGCCGCGGCGCCGGACCACACAAGGACTACGTCTATATCGACGTCCGCCACCTGGGTGCGGACGTGCTGGAGGCGAAACTCCCGGACATCACCGAGTTCGCCCGCACCTACCTCGGCGTCGACCCGGTCACCGAACTGGTGCCGGTCTACCCCACCTGCCACTACCTCATGGGAGGAATACCGACCACCGTGATCGGAGAGGTGTTGCGCGACAACACCCATCCGGTCCCGGGCCTCTACGCTGCCGGCGAGTGCGCATGCGTATCAGTGCACGGCGCTAATCGGCTGGGCACCAACTCGCTGCTGGACATCAACGTGTTCGGGCGTCGGGCCGGACTTGCTGCCGCCTACTACGCCCTGGGGAACCCCCACGTCGAGCTGCCGCCGAACCCGGCCGCGATGGTCGGTGACTGGGTGGCCGACATTCTTTCCGACCACGGTAATGAGCGGGTGGCCGATATCCGGACGGAATTGCAGCAGTCGATGGACAACAATGCCGCGGTGTTCCGCACCGAGGAGACCCTCAAGCAGGCATTGACGGACATCCACGTTCTCAAGGAGCGTTATTCGCGAATCACGGTGCACGACAAGGGCAAGCGCTACAACAGCGATTTGCTGGAGGCCATCGAGTTGGGATTCCTGCTCGAACTCGCCGAGGTCACCGTGGCCAGTGCGCTCAACCGCAAGGAGACCCGCGGCGGCCACGCCCGGGAGGACTACCCCAACCGGGACGACACCAATTACATGCGGCACACCATGGCCTACAAGGAGGGCCGCGATCTGTTGTCCGACGTCCGGCTGGACTACAAGCCGGTGGTGCAGACGCGGTATGAGCCGATGGAACGGAAGTACTGATCCCGATGAGCCAGGCAGTCATTGAGAAACAAGAAGCCGGGGATCCGCCACTGCCGCCGGTGCCGCCGGGCGCGGTCATGGTCACGTTGAAGATCGCGCGCTTCAACCCCGACGATCCCGAGGCGTACGCCGAATCGGGGGGCTGGCAGAGCTTTCGGGTGCCGTGCCTGCCCACCGACCGGCTGCTGAATCTGCTGATCTACATCAAGAGCTACCTGGACGGAACCCTGACGATGCGCCGATCCTGCGCGCACGGGGTGTGCGGATCGGACGCCATGCGGATCAACGGGGTCAACCGGCTGGCGTGCAAGGTGCTGATGCGCGACATGCTGCCGAAGAACCCGTCGAAACAACTGACCATCACCGTCGAACCGATTCGCGGCCTAGCCGTGGAGAAGGACCTCGTGGTCGATATGGAGCCGTTCTTCGATGCCTACCGGGCGGTGAAGCCGTGGCTGATCACCAGCGGCAACTCCCCCACCCGGGAACGGATTCAGAGCCCGACCGACCGGGCCCGCTATGACGACACCACCAAATGCATCCTGTGCGCGTGCTGCACCACCAGTTGCCCGGTGTTCTGGACAGAGGGCAGCTACTTCGGTCCAGCCGCGATCGTCAACGCCCACCGGTTCATCTTCGACAGCCGCGACGAGGGCGCGGCCGAGCGGTTGGAGATCCTCAACGAAGCCGACGGTGTCTGGCGCTGCCGCACCACGTTCAACTGCACCGAGGCCTGCCCGCGCGGCATTGAGGTCACCAAGGCGATTCAAGAAGTGAAGCGAGCGCTGATGTTTGCCCGCTAAGGGCGTAGCGTCAGCACGATGAGCAAAGGCGAGCTTGCTGTCCGGGCCGGACATACGACGGACGTCGAGAGTAAAGGCCTCAAGGGCGGCGCGCTGGGGCTTGTCTCCAGCATCGTCGTCGGCATGGCGTCCACCGCCCCGGCCTATTCATTGGCCGCAACCTTGGGCCTGGTCGTTGCCAGCGGCGGTTCGCTGCTCGCCGGTGTCAAGGCACCCGCAATCGTACTGCTGGCATTCATCCCGATGTACATGATCGCGGTGGCCTACCAGGAACTCAACAAGGCCGAACCGGACTGCGGCACCACGTTCACCTGGGCCACCCGCGCGTTCGGTCCGCTGGTCGGCTGGATGGGCGGCTGGGGCATCATCGCCGCCGATGTCATCGTGATGGCCAACCTCGCCCAGATCGCCGGCGCCTACTCGTTTACCTTCGTCGGCGAACTGGGCACCATCTTCGGCTTCGACAGCTGGACCTCGGTGGCCGACCTTGCCGACAACACGGTGGCATCGACGGTGGCCGGCGTCATCTGGATCATCGTGATGACCTACATCTGCTACCGAGGCATTGAGGTCTCGGCGCGAATTCAGTACGGACTGCTCGGCATCGAAATGGTTGTGCTGCTGGGCTTCTCGGTCGTCGCATTGGTCAAGGTGTACTCGGGCAAGGCCGAGACGTACTCGCTGCATCCGCGGCTCGACTGGTTCTGGCCGGCCGGACTGGACTTCAGCACGGTGATCGCCCCCGCTCTGCTGACCGCACTGTTCATCTACTGGGGTTGGGACACCGCGGTGGCATGCAACGAGGAGTCCGAGGACCCCGGCACCACCCCCGGTCGTGCCGCGGTCATCTCGACCTTCCTCCTGCTGGCTACCTACGCGTTGGTCGCGGTGGCGGCTGTCGCGTTCGCCGGGGTGGGTACCGAAGGCATCGGTCTGGGCAACCCGGACAACGCCGCGGACGCCTTCGCCGCGATCGGCCCGGATCTGTTCGGTAGCAGCATCATCGGCAAGATCGGTCTGGTGCTGTTGGCCGCGTCGATCCTGACGTCGGCGTCGGCGTCCACCCAGACCACGATCCTGCCCACCGCGCGCACCACACTGTCGATGGGTGTCTACAAGGCGCTGCCGAGTTCGTTCGCCAAGATCCACCGCAGGTATCTGACACCCACTGTCGCGACGATCGTCATGGGCGCGGTCTCGATCCTGTTCTACGTGCTGTTCACGCTGATCAGCCCGAACCTGCTGTCAGCGCTGATCGGTTCAGTAGGCCTGATGATCGCTTTCTACTACGGCCTTACCGGTTTCGCCTGCGCCTGGTTCTACCGCAAGGACCTCACCAACTCGGCACGTGATCTGGTGATGCGCGGAATCGTTCCCCTGCTGGGCGGCATCATCCTGCTGGTGATCTTCGTCTACGGACTGATTCAATACGCCAAGGTGGACTGGCTCACCGACGACGACGGCAACAACGTCACGATCCTCGGCTTCGGCGCCGTTGCCGTGGTGGGAATCGGCGCCCTGATTCTCGGCGTGGTGATGATGATCGTGTGGCGGATCTCCGCACCCGCCTATTTCCACGGCCTCACCCTGCCGATGCGTAATAGCGCCGATCTGGTGCTGGTGCCCGCCACCGCCTCCGAGGCGATGTTCGGCCTGCCCGACTCCGGTGACATGCCTACGGTGATCGCACCCGACCTGTCCAACCTGCCGGCCGGTGAAACCGCGATCAACCCGGAGACCGGCGAGGAATTCACCAGGGGTGGCTAGTGCGCCCGGAACTAGCTAGCGCCGCGTGAAAATCGTCCGGTGCCAGGGCTTTTCGACGACGCCGGTGATATCGCTCATGACGTGCTTGATGGTCAGATACTCCTCGAAGGAGTAGTCCGACATATCCTTGCCGAAGCCGGATGCACCGAGGCCGCCGTGTGGCATCTCACTGATGATCGGAATGTGGTCGTTGATCCACACGCACCCGGCCTTGATCTCCCTCGATGCCCGTTGTGCGCGGTAGACGTCGCGGGTCCACGCTGAGGCGGCCAGGCCGTACTCAGTGTCGTTGGCCTGCCGCAGTGCGTCGTCGTCGCCATCGTGGCGGCGGACGGTGAGCACCGGTCCGAAGATCTCGTCGCGGTAGGCCTCGGAATCCTCGGCGACGTCGGCCAGCAGGGTGGGCAGGTAGTAGGAGCCCGGCAAATCCGGGGCCTTGCCGCCAACGACCACGCGGGCGCCCTGGGCGGGGGCGCGGGCGACGATCGCGGCCACCTTGTCGCGGTGCGCGCGCGAAATCAGCGGGCCCAGATCGGTGTCGGGGTCTGCCGGGTCGCCCACGACTATCGTGCCCATCAGTTCGGCCACACCGGCCACGAAGTCGTCGTACAGATTGCCGGCCACGATCGCACGGGTGGCCGCCGTGCAGTCCTGACCCGAATTGATCAGCGCGCCCGCTACCGCGCCGTGCACGGCGGCGTCGAGATCGGCATCGTCGAACACCACGAACGGGGCTTTGCCGCCGAGTTCGAGTTGGGTCCGGTGGCCGTGAATCGCGGCCGCCGCCATCACTTTTCGGCCCACTGCGGTCGACCCGGTGAAGGTCACCACGTCGACACCTCGGTGGCCGGCCAGCGCAGTGCCCGCGTCGGCGCCTGCTCCGGTCACCACGTTGAACACCCCGTTGGGCAGGCCCGCCTCGGTGGCTAACCGGGCCAGCGTGAGGGTGGTCAGCGGAGTGATTTCAGCCGGTTTGATGACCACTGAGCAGCCGGCGGCCAGGGCGGGGATCACCTTCCAGACCGCCATCTGCAGTGGGTAGTTCCACGGTGTGATGGTGGCGACCACGCCCACGGCCTCGCGCCGGATCGACGAGGTGTGGTCGGCGGAGTACTCCGCGGTGGCCTTGCCCTCGAGGTGGCGAGCCGCACCGGCGAAAAACGCGATGTTGTCGATGCTGCCGGGCACGTCGAACTCGGTCGCCAGACGCACCGGCTTGCCGGTCTGGCTGACTTCCTCGGCCACGATCTCGGCGGCGTGGCGCTCGACAAGCTCGGCCAACCGCGCTAGCACTGCAGACCGCTCGGCTGGGGTCGCGGCCGACCAGTCGGGCAGTGCGGCGCGGGCCGAGGCCACGGCCATGTCGATATCGACGGGTGTTGCGAGCGCCATTTCGGCGGCGACTGCGCCGGTCGCAGGGTTGATCACCTGGTGGCGACTGCCGGCGGTGCGCACCGGTACGCCATCGATCCAGCTACTGGGAATCACCGGCCCACGGTAACCCGACCGATACGCAATTCAGCACTGAATCGGGCGCACAACGTCGGTATCCGTGCGTTCAGTTGCTTAAAACAACGAATTCCGTGCACAATCGACCAATGGACGACATGTCCAAGACCATCATCGAGAAGCTCCAGCGCGACGGCCGCCGGTCCTATGCCGGGATCGGCAAGGACGTCGGCCTGTCCGAGGCCGCGGTACGCCAGCGGGTGCAGCGATTGATCGATGCCGGGGTGATGGACATCGTCGCGGTCACCGACCCGATGCAGTTGGGGTTCAACCGGCAGGCGATGGTCGGAATCCGTTGCCAGGGCGACACCACCAAGGTGGCTGAACGGCTCGCGAAAATCGACGCTGTTTCGTATGTGGTGCTGACCGCGGGCAACTTCGACGCACTCGTCGAAATCGTCTGCGCCAACGATGCCGAACTCCTGGAACTGCTCAACACCGAGATCCGGGCCATACCGGGTGTGACGTCCACCGAAACGCTCGTCTATTTGAAACTCGTTAAACAACAATACAATTGGGGAACACGATGACCACCACCGAAACCCGGGATCTCACCGCGGAGTTGTCGGCTAAAGCCGACCGACACCTGTGGGGTCACTTCGCCCGACATGGACACGGCATCAGTGCGCCCATCATCTCGCGTGGCGAAGGCTGCTACATCTACGACAGCCACGGCAAGCGGTACTTCGACGGTCTGTCCGGACTTTTCGTGGTTCAGGTCGGCCACGGCCGAACCGAACTGGCCGAGGCCGCCGCCAAGCAGGCCGAGACGCTGGACTTCTTCCCGCTGTGGTCCTACGCCACCCCACCCGCGATCGAACTGGCCGACCGGCTGGCGCACTACGCCCCCGGCGATCTGAACCGGGTGTTCTTCACCACCGGCGGCGGCGAAGCGGTGGAGAGCGCCTGGAAGCTGGCCAAGCAGTTCTACAAGCTGACCGGCAAACCCGGTAAATACAAGGTGGTTTCGCGAGCCATCGCCTATCACGGCACCCCGCAGGGCGCACTGGCCATCACCGGCCTGCCGGAATTCAAAGCGCCCTTCGAACCCCTTACTCCCGGCGGCTTCCGGGTGCCGAACACCAACTTCTACCGTGCGCCCGAACCGTATGACACCGATATCAAGGCGTGGGGCCGTTACTGCGCGGACCGGATCGCCGAAGCCATCGAGTTCGAAGGACCCGACACGGTCTGCGCGGTGTTCCTCGAACCGGTGCAGAACGCCGGTGGCTGCTTCCCGCCACCGCCCGGTTACTTCGAGCGGGTCCGCGAAATCTGCGACGAATACGACGTGCTGCTGGTCTCCGATGAGGTGATCTGCGCGTTCGGCCGCATCGGGTCGATGTTCGCCTGTGACGACTTCGGCTACGTGCCCGACATCATCACCTGCGCCAAGGGAATGAGTTCGGGCTACTCCCCGATCGGCGCGATGATCGCCAGCGACCGACTGTTCGAACCGTTCAACGACGGCAAGACCACCTTCGGCCACGGCTACACCTTCGGCGGGCACCCGGTGTCGGCGGCGGTGTCACTGGCCAACCTCGACATCTTCGAGCGCGAAGGAATCAACGACCACGTCAAAACCAACGCGCCGATCCTGCGGGCCACCCTCGAGCAACTGCTGGAGCTTCCGATCGTCGGCGACGTCCGGGGCGAAGGCTTCTTCTATGGCATCGAACTCGTCAAAGACAAGAAGACCCGGGAAACGTTCGACGATGCCGAGAGCGAGCGCCTGTTGCGCGGATTCCTGTCGGCTGCGCTGTTCGAGGCCGGGCTCTACTGCCGCGCTGACGACCGCGGCGACCCGGTGGTCCAACTGGCCCCGCCGCTGATCAGCGGGCCGGCCGAGTTCGACGAGATCTACCAGATCCTGCACCGGGTGCTGGGCGAGGCCAGCCGACTGCTGTGAATCAAGCTCCTGGGAACCCCAAGCCGTCCGTCGATCCGGTCCGGTGGCAGCCACCGCCGGTCGTGCCGCTGCCGAAGTTCGGACCGGCTGAGCTGACCGTGGTGCCGATGCCGGGTGACGCCCCGGAGGACATCGTCGTCGACGCCGACGGCGCACTATGGACCGGACTGGTCGACGGACGCATCGTGCGGATCGACCCGAGCGGCGCGACCCGGGTAGTCGGACAGACGACCGGGCGGCCACTCGGGATGACGGTGGCCCGCGACGGCCGGCTACTAATCTGCACCAGCCCGGGCGGACTGCTGGCGATGGACCGCAGCACCGGGGCAACCGAGGTGCTGGTGGATGCGGTTGACTTCCGGCCCTTGAACTTCTGCTCGAATGTCGTCGAATTACCCGACGGCACAATCTATTTCACCCAGTCGACCGCGAAGTTCACCTACGGCCACTTCAAGGGCGCGATCATCGAGGCCCGCGGCGACGGCGGGCTGTTCCGGCGCGATCCCGACGGCACCGTCACCACACTGCTCGACCACCTGTACTTCGCGAACGGTCTCACCGCGACACTCGACGGCACGGCACTGGTGTTCGCCGAGACCCAGGGCCGGCGCCTGTCCAAATACTGGCTGACCGGACCGAAGACCGGAACGGTGACGCCGTTGGCCGAGCACCTGTCCGCCATGCCGGACAACATCTCGACCGGATCGATGGGGTGGATATGGGTGGCGATGGTCAGCGAGGTCAATGCCGCCGCGGACGCCTTGGCGCCGCGTGCGCCGTGGCTGCGCAAGCTGGTGTGGGCGCTGCCGGACCGGTTGCAACCGCAGATCGCCCCGGAGGTCTACGCGGTGGCGTTCGATCCCGACACCGGCGCGGCGGTGGCCGGCGTGCGGATGAAGCGCCCGGACTTCGGCGTGGTGACCGGCTTGGTGGAACATCAGGGGCGGTTGTGGATGAGCAGCATCGGCTTCCCGGCCGTCGCGCACTGCGCCCTCCCGTCCTGACGGCGAGGCTCCCGGTAATCAGGTCCGAAATCGCTTATTCTGCGTCGAATGGGCACCTCCGGACGTTTGGCGCGGGCTGCTGCCCTGGCCGCGACTCTCGTGGTGTTAGGTGCCCCGGTTGCGGTGGCCGAACCCATGAACTCGACCGACCCGAATAGTTGTCCGTACAAGGTCTCCACCCCACCGGCGGTGGACTCCTCCGAGGTGCCCGCCGCCGGTGACCCGCCCCAACCACTTCCGGTACCGGCGTCCGCGGTCGGCGGTGAGGCGCTGAGTGGCTGCGGGGTGATCGTCGCCGCAGGCACGGCGCCGCTACCCACCGACATCTCCGCCGAGGCCTGGCTCGTCGCCGACCTCGACTCCGGGGACGTCATCGCGGCGCGCGACCCGCACGGCCGCCACCGTCCCGCCAGCATCATCAAGGTGCTGATCGCCATGCAGGCGATCAACGAACTTCCACTGAACAGGATCGTCGAGGGCACCCAGGACGACGCCAACGCCGAGGGCACCAAGGTCGGCGTCGACGTCGGCGGCCGCTACACCGTCAATGATCTGCTGCACGGCCTGCTCATGCACTCCGGCAACGACGCCGCCCACGCGCTCGCCGTCGCGCTCGGCGGTATGGATGTCGCGATGCAGAAGATCAATGCGCTGGCCGGAAAACTCGGCGCCCGCGACACCCGCGTGGCCACACCGTCCGGCCTCGACGGTCCTGGCATGAGCACGTCGGCCTACGACATGGGCCTGTTCTACCGCTACGCGTTCAATAACCCGACGTTCACCAACATCGTCGGCACCCGCACCTACAACTTCCCCGGCCACGGCGACGCACCGGGCTACGAGCTTGAGAACGACAACCAATTGCTCTACAACTATCCCGGCGCACTGGGCGGGAAGACCGGCTTCACCGATGATGCGCAGCAGACCTTCGTCGGAGCCGCCAACCATGACGGCCGCCGGCTGGTCTCGATCCTGCTGCGCGGCACCCGAGAGCCCATTCCGCCGTGGCAGCAGGCCGCGCACCTGCTCGACTACGGGTACACGACCGCCGCCGGCACCGCGATCGGCACCCTGATCGAGCCGGACCCGTCACTGATCCCGCCGAAACCGGACGCAGCGGTCAGTGCGGCACCGATGTTGAATGTCGACGCCCTTCCGGTGCGGATCGGCGTTGCGGTGATCGGCACGCTGATCATCTTCAGTCTGATCGGAGTGGCGCGCTCGTTGAATCTTCGGCAACAGGCGCGCTGATGTCGGTTGCCGCCCACGCCGTGGCGAACAACACCAGCCTGGCGGTCATGTAGGCGAACACCATCACGCCGAGCACCGGGCCGAACACCGCGCCCGCCGGGCCGTGCAGCACGATCCGAAGGTAGACCGAGGCGACCTGTTTGAAGATTTCGAAGCCGACGGCGGCCAGCAGTCCGGCGGCGGCGCAACGACGAAACGGGACAGCGTGACGCGGAAGCCGGGCGATCATCGCGGTGAACAGCAGCCAGGACACACCGACCGAGGGGATGATCAATGCGGGAACGGCCAGCGCCGTCAGCCCGATGGTCAGCAGGCTCGCCACGAATGCGACGGCCAGGGCACGTAGATCGGAGAGCTTGGTTTTCACGAAACCTGTTGTGGCACTGGCCTGTCCCCACATCTGTGTGAGCGCCTCGCGAACCCGCTGCATCCACAGCAGGCCGACATAAACCGCGGTGGCCAACCCGATCAGTCCGACGGATGTCCGCGAGTCGATGGCCGAGTCCATCAGGGCTAGCAATTGCGGACCGAGATCGCCGGGAACAGCCGCCTTGACCCGGCTGTCGATCTCTGTCAACAACTGCGGTCGGCCGGCAAGTACGAAGCCGACCACCGCGAAGCCGACCATCAACAGTGGGAACAGCGCGAAGATGGTGAAGTAGGTGATACCCGCGGCGTAGATGTCGCCCTGGGCCCTGTCATACCGCTGCTGGGCCCGCACGGCGTGGTCCAACCAGGCGTAGCGGGCGCGCAGCCGGTCGAATGTTGCCTTCATCTCCCCGGCAGGAACCCCAGCCGCTCGTAGACCCGGCCCAGGGTCGTGGCTGCCACTGCGCGGGCGTGCTCGGCGCCGACCGCCAGGACGGCCTCGAGTTCGCCCGGGTCGGCGAGCAGTTCGTCCACCCGCGCCCGAATCGGCGTGACGTAGGCGACGACAGCGTCGGCGGTATCGGATTTGAGATCTCCGTAACCGCGGCCGGCGTAGCCGGCGACCAGGGCGTCGATCTCGGTGCCGGTCACCGCGGACTGAATGGACAGCAGATTGGACACCCCCGGCTTGGCCTCGGGGTCGAAGCGGATCTCGCGTTCGCTGTCGGTGACCGCCGAGCGGATCTTCTTGGCCGAGACCGTCGGTTCGTCGAGAAGATTGATCAGACCGGCGTCGGTGGCCGCCGACTTACTCATCTTGGCGGTCGGGGTGGCCAGGTCGTAAATCTTCGCGGTCGCTTTGGCGATCATCACCTCGGGAACCACGAGAGTCTTCGGGAAACGGGCGTTGACCCGCTGCGCCACATCGCGGGCCAGTTCGAGGTGCTGGCGCTGATCCTCACCAACCGGAACCAGATCGGTGTCGTAGAGCAGAACGTCGGCCGCCTGCAGCACCGGATAGGTAAACAGGCCGACGGTCGTGGAATCCGATCCCTGCTTGGCCGACTTGTCCTTGAATTGCGTCATCCGCGACGCCTGGCCGAAGCCGGTGAAACAGCCGAGTACCCAGGCTAATTCGGTGTGCGCCGGCACGTGGCTCTGCACGAAGATCGTCGACCGCCCCGGGTCGATGCCCAACGCCAGATACTGAGCGGCCGTCACCAGGGTGCGCCGGCGCAGCACCGCGGGATCCTGCGGAATGGTGATCGCGTGCAGATCGACCACACAGAAGAAGGTTTCGAAGTCGTCCTGCAGGTCGACCCACTGCTGCACGGCGCCGAGGGCGTTGCCGAGGTGCAGGGAATCCGAGGTGGGCTGCACACCGGAGAAGACGACGCGACGGGGGGGAGCGCTCATGGTCCGTTAATCCTGTCACGGCACCGCTAACTGCTAGCGTTTTGCTCCATGCGACGACTACCGCTGGTGCTGACCACCCTGCTGACGACGATGATCCTGCTGGCCAGTTGCTCGAGCGGCCCCGGCGGAAGTGGCGGGGGCGGGGGCGGGGGCGAGAAACGCCCGGACTCGGCCGCGGTGGTGATGGTCTCCGGCGGAGACGCCACCAGTCCGTTCACCACACCCGATGCGGCCTGCGCCACCGGCCTGGCAGCGGGCAACACCAACACCGCGATCCGCGAGTTCCTGCTGTCCAAGAAATACGCCGTCTACACCTCACCGGCCATGGCCGGCCGCGGGCAGGTGACCGACCAGACTGGCTTCGGCGCATTCGGCGTCTGCCCGGTCACCCTGCCGGAGAACATGACCGTCAACTCCACGGCCAGCATCGACACCGCCGGCGAGCACCTGGCCCGGTTCATCAACTGGCTCAACACCGAGAAGGGCGTCACGGAGGTTGATTTCGTGGGCCACTCGATGGGCGGGTTGTACTCCCGGGCCGCGATCCGGGTGCTGGCCACCACCGGCAGCAAGGTCAAGACCCGCTCGCTGACCACGATCGGCACACCGTGGCAGGGCAGCTACCTGTCCGACTACGCCAACGGCCTCATCCCGCTCACCGACTGCGTGGGTGACAGTTTCTGCGAGACGTCGATGAAGACCATGAGAGAAGAGGTGCAGCGGACCATGGCCGGCTCGGGCCGCGAAGTCAATCAGGCGTTCCTGATGGGCAAGGACGGCTGGAACCAGTTCCAGTCCGGCGTGCTGACCAATATCCCGGTCGTGCTGATCGCCGGTAAGAAGTTCACCCTGCCGGGCCCCGGCAATCCCGCGGTGTGGCCCAACGATGGAATCGTCTCGCTGCAGAGCGCACTGGCCAAGAACCTCACCGATCCGGTGCTGCCGCACCGGCGATGCTTCACCTTCGACGACACCCACTCGATCTACGTATCGAATGCGGCCGGCCTGGAGTGGAAGACGGCGTTGACGTGGGATCCGGCGGTACTCGAAGTGGTACACCAGGCCATTGCGGACGGACCGAAGGCTATGGAGGCGGCCAACCGCCAGGACTGCCCGGCGGCCTAGCGGCGAATCGTTTTCGGCGTCAAGATTTGCATCGCGACGTCGAGGACCAGATCGAGATCATTGCCCAGCGCGCCGATCGTCCACTCGCGGGCCATCTCGGACAGCGCCCCGACAAAGATCGCAGCCTCGACCTCGCGCGTCATGGGATCGGATTTCGGATCGATTCGCCGCAGGTCGGCCAAAATCATCCTGCGCAACTGATTCTTGGCCGCCGCGCGGCGGCTCGCGAACACCGGATTGGTGCCGGCACCGGCGAACAGGACCCTGCCCCGGCGTCGGTCGGCGGCGGTGAATTCAAGTATCACCCTGATCCCGGCCCGCAACCGGGCGCGGTTAGCGTCGGGAAATTCGACCATCGCCGCGGTCAGGACCCTGCCCAAGTCGATGACAACCTCGTCGTACAACGCTCCGAAAAAACCATTGATGTCGGTAAAGCTCTCGTAGAAATACCGAGAGTTCAGCTGCGCGGTGCGGCAGACCGACCGCACGGACACCGCGGCCTCGCCGCCGTCGCCGAACAATTCGAACCCGGTCCGGACGAGTAACAGCCGCCGCGCGGCCCGTCGGTCGGACGGCGAGAGCCCCGCCCATCGAGAAACTCGCGACTCGCGCAATGTCGTAGCCCCCATGTCATACCCCCGCGACACACCGCGATTTCAAAGAATCCATTTGTTTATACCCCGACCGGCGTGAGGTTTGCTCAAAGTGATCGGCCACGAGGTTTACCGTCCGGGGAATTGCTGAGCGTTTCCCACTAGACGTCGGGGTTCTGGTCCGACTCGGCCAGAAGGGGCGGATCCTTGCTGAGATCCGCCTGTTTGCCCTGTTCAGTTAATCCCGGACCGTCGAGTGCGGCAGGCGGCGGGCAACCGCCGAGAGAGTCTTGCGCGGGCGCTAGCCGCTGTGCTTATGTCGTGCTCTCAGAGATTTGTCAGGGAATTCTAAGAAAATTGTGACATCGCCGGGGTTCGTTCTCCGACGGCCACCAACTTGGGAGACCCAGTGCTAATTTCTGGTCACGTTCGTAACCAAAAGTGCGAGAGAAGGCGGCCATGTTCTCAGCGGAAGCATCCAAATACATCGGACGGGTTGGCGCGTTGGCCATCGCCCTGGGCATCGGCGGCGCGGTGGCCACCCCGCCGTGGCTGGCATCGGCCGACGAAACCGGATCGTCCTCAGCCGCGAATCCGAGGGGCCGCGACAACACCGCGTCGACCCATCGGGCATCGCGAGTGCGTTCGGTGCCGGCGACCGGAGTCCGACGTGCCCCGGTCGCCGACAATCTTCCGGCCGCCGTAGAGGTGCAGCGGAACTCCAATCAACAACCAAGCGGGTCTGTGCCCAGCACTGTGCCCGGGGTGAGTGTGGCCCGAGTCGATATACCGTCGACGTCGCGGGCGGTCCCGAAGCCGGCGGTCGCGTACACCGCACCCGGGACTCCCGCGGCCGAGGCGCCCGGACCTCTTGCGCCGGCGGCCACTGCATCCGCTGCATCCACTGCGCCGGTCGCGCAGGCCGCGCCCGTCCGGGTCGTGGCGCAGCCCGCCGCAGCGGTCGCCGCAACCGGTCAGCTGTCGGTTCCGAGTCCATCGCCCTCCGGTAAGAGCACGAGCGCACCGACCGGTCCGCTGGACTTCTTCACTGCGGCACTATCTTTGGTGAGCCGGGAGATCAACCGGCTCATCTTCAACCAGACGCCGACGGCGAAGCCTGTCCTGACCAGTCAAACAAATCCCGTCATCACCGGATCGGTGGTCGCATTCGATCCCAATGGCGATCAACTCGCCTACGCGGTCATCCAGGCACCCGCCCAGGGATCGGTCGTCGTGGACGCGGACGGAAACTTCACCTACACCGCGAACCCGGATCTCGCGGCGGCGGGCGGGGCGGACACATTCGTGTTTCAAGTTCGCGATACCGGCTTCCATCTGAATTTCTGGACGCCCACGACGATTTCCGTCCCGATGACGCTGAACGTGTTGGTCCCGCAGGCCGATCGCCAAGTTTCGGCCGCACGTACCGCCAGTCCCGCCGCAGCCGCAACGACCACGCCGGGCACCGGATCGGTGACCTACAGCGTCGGCGACAACTGGGGCGCGGGCTTCATCGGCAATATGGCTGTCACGGCCGGGCCGAGCGGCCTCAAGGGCTGGACGGTCAGTTTCACCACCCCGGCACAGATCACCAATCTCTGGAATGGCGTCATCTCCAGTCACGTCGGCGACGCGTATGTGGTGACCAACGCGCCGTGGAACGGCCAACTCGCCGCCGGCCAGAGTGCTGCGATCGGGTTCCAGGCCAGCACCGGCAGTACCGGTACCGCGGTCACCGGTTTGCAGCTCAACGGCGTCGCGGTCGTTGCGCCGACGACACCGCCGGGCATCTCGGTGGCAGGTGTAACTGCGGCCGAACCATCGGGCACCGGAACCGCGCAGGCTGCCTTCGCCGTCACGCTCTCCAAAGCATCGACCACCCCGGTCTCGATCCGCTACGCCACCGCCAACGGCACCGCGACAGCAGGAGTTGACTACACCGCAACCACCGGCACCCTGACCTTCGCACCGGGCGTGACCTCACAGCAGATCAACGTTCCCATCCTGGCCGACACCGCCGTTGAAACCACCGAGGCCTTCACCGTCACGCTGTCCAACCCCACCGGCGCCACCATCACAGGCGCCACCGCGACCGGCACCATCACCAACACGCCGCCGGCGGTCACGCCAACCGCGCCGACCGTCTCGGTGGCCAATGTGACAGTGGCCGAACCAACCACTGGAACAGCGCAGGCAGCTTTCACGGTCACCCTCTCCAAAGCATCGACCACCCCGGTCACCATCCGCTACGCCACCGCCAACGGCACGGCCACCGCGGGCGCCGACTACACCGCGACCACCGGCACCCTGACCTTCGCACCGGGGGTCACCTCCCAGAAAATCAACGTTCCCATCCTGGCCGACACCGCCGTCGAAGCAGGAGAGGCCTTCACCGTCACGCTGTCCAACCCCACCGGCGCCACCATCACAGGCGCCACCGCGACCGCCACCATCACCAACACAGCGGTCACCCCGAGCACCGGCACCGGCACCACCTACAGCATCACCGCGACCGGACCCGACATCGTCGGCTTCAACCCCGCCAAGGACAAACTCGACCTCGGGGATGTCTCAGTGCACAACTTCATCGTCGTCGACACCCCGGAAGGAGTTGGCTTCCGCAGCCCTTGGACGGGTGAAACCGCCGTCCTGCAGGGCGTGTCACTGGGTCAACTGACCGTCGACAACTTCGCCCCGATCATCAATGACCATCTGCGCCAGGACCTTTCCGGCGCGCTGGCCTGGGAACACGGAATCACGGCCGCACCCAACACGGTCTACGTCCGCTCCCACGAGGTGGGGCAGGTCGACACCGCGGCGTTCAACCCGGCAACCGACGTTGTCGACTTCCGCTACTACGGCACCCGTGAGCAGATCTACCTGACCGACAGCCCCGACGGCGTGATCCTCGGCAATGCCGGCACCGGCCAGGCGCTGATCCTCAAGGGCGTCACCAAGAGCCAGTTGACCCAGACGAACTTCGTCTTCCACTTTGCGCAGGCGCGCGAGGACTCGCTGTACAAACAACTCGGCTTCGCCTCGATAACAGATGCGCAGATCAAGCCACAGGGCGTGCCGATCGCCGGCACCACCGTCTGGCCCACCGCCGCCGGCAACGGCACACCACCGACCGGACAGACCGGAACCACCACCGTCATCGCCTGGAAGAACGGCACCGACACTCCGCTCACGTTCGACCCGAGTAAGGACAAACTCGACTTCGGCTGGTTCAAAGCACCGGAATTCGACGTCACCGACACAAGCGGCTCCACCAAGATCACGATCGTCGGCAACAACCAGACCTACACCCTGACCGGGGTCACCCTCGGCCAACTGCAGACCGGCAACATCATCGCCCTCGACAGCGGGGCCCGCACCAAGTGGCAGAACCTCATCTTCACGGCGACGCCGACGACTCCTCTGCCGAGTCTGTCGGTGGCCGATCGAAGCGCTGCCGAAGGTAACACCGGTACGTCCAACATGAACTTCACCGTGCTGCTGTCGAAGGCAGCCACCAAAGCGGTGACGGTCGGCTATACCACCAGCACCGACACCGCGACCGCCGGCGACTTCACACCGACGGTGGGCACACTGACCTTCGCGCCGGGCGAGACCAGCAAGATCGTGAGCGTCGCCATCACCGGCGACACGATGTACGAGCTCAACGAGCAGTTCACGCTGAACCTCTCCAACGCATCGAATGCCACCATCGCCGACGCCACCGCCATCGGCACGATCACCAACGACGACATCGACCCGGCACCGGGCACACCGCCCAAGGTGTCGATCGCCGATCTTGCGGTGACAGAGGGCAACGGCGAGCACTCCCACCTAATGTTCACCGCGACCCTGGACAAAGCATCGGCCACCCCGGTGAGCGTGGCCTACGCGACCTCCAACGGCACCGCGACCGCCGGGGTGGATTACACCGCCGAAGCCGGCACCATCACCTTCGCTGCGGGGGTGACTACCCAGACGGTGCACGTCGGAATCATCGGCGACACGGCCATCGAGCCGAACGAAACCTTCACCGTGACGTTGTCGGCGCCGTCGGGCCTCACCATCGCGAGAGGCACCGCGGTCGGCACCATCACCAACGATGATGTAGCCGTCGTCGTCACGCCGCCGACGGTGTCAGTCGCGGATGCCAGCGTCTCCGAGGGCAATAGCGGCTCGCGAAGCCTGGCATTCACGGCGACGCTGTCGAAGTCCTCCGCCACCACCGTCACGGTCAACTACGTGACATCCAACGGAACCGCGACGGCGGGGCAGGACTACACCGCGGGTTCAGGCACGATCACCTTCGCGCCGGGTGTGGTCTCGCAGACGGTCAATGTCGCAGTCATCGGTGACACCGCAGTGGAACCGATTGAGACGTTTACGGTGACGCTGTCGAGTCCGTCGGGTGCCACGCTCGCCCGGGCTGCCGCAATCGGCACCATCCTCACCGATGACATCACGTCCCCGGTCGGTGGAACGACTGCCCAGTGGGGCAACGCCTTCTTCGCGCCGTACGTGGATATGGCGGGTTGGCCGGTGCCGGACCTGGTCGCGATGTCCAAGGCCACCGGAGCCTCGCTGTTCACCCTCGGCTTCCTCCAGGCGGACGCGAACGGCAATCCCGCCTGGGGCAGCTATACGGTCCTAGAACCCACCTCGACCAACGACCAGGCAGTCGCGATCAACACATCGATCGCGGCACTGCGGGCCGCCGGCGGAGACGTGATGATCTCCTTCGGCGGTGTGGCCGGAACCAGCCTCGCTCAGTCGTATGCCGCGCGGGGGCTGTCCGCCCAGGCGTTGGCGAACGCCTACGCCGGCGTCATCGACACCTACGGTGTCACGCACCTCGACTTCGACATCGAGGGTGCGGCGATCGGCGATGCGGCCTCGATAGCTCTGAATAGCAGCGCACTGAAACTGCTTCAGCAATCCCGACCGACCGTGCAGATCTGGTACACGCTGCCGGTCTTACCCCAGGGCTTGACCACCGATGGCATCAATGTTGTGCAGTCGGCACTTACCGCCGGCGTGAAACTGGCCGGCGTCAACGTGATGGCGATGGACTACGGCGAGGGGCCCGCACCCACCACGGGCCCGAATGCTCAGACGATGGGTACCTACGCGATCCAATCGGCCCAGTCGACCTACACCCAGTTGTCGTCGCTCTACACCAAGAACGGCCAGACGTTCGGCTGGAACCAGATCGGCGTCACCCCGATGATCGGGGTCAACGACATCACCAGCGAGGTGTTCACTGTCGCCGACGCACAGGCGCTCAACGCTTTCGCTGTCGCCAAGGGCCTGGGAATGATCGGGTACTGGTCGGTGGAGCGCGACTACCCCGGCACCCTCGGTCAGCCAACCCACAACGCCTCCGGAGTGAGCAGCCCGGCCGGAAGCTTCAGCAACGCCTGGAACAAGTACGGCACGATCAACATCGTCAACAATGGCGGCGGCACAATCACGCCGCCGACGGTGACACCCGGGTTGAGCATCTCGGACGCCTCGGCCACCGAGCCGGGATCCGGCGGTATGGCGCCGGGCTTCCTGCGCACCTCTGGTAATCAGATCATCGACTCGCAGGGCAAGACGGTCCAGATCTCCGGCGTCAACTGGTTCGGCATGGAGTCCACCACCCAGGCTCCGCACGGCCTGTGGACGCGCAGTTACAAGGAGATGATCAACGAGATGGCCGGACTGGGGTTCAACACCATCCGGCTGCCGTACTCCAGCGAGCTGCTGCACACCACCGCAGCACCCAATGGCATTGACTTCTCCAAAAATGCTGACCTGCAAGGACTTTCAGGTGTTCAGGTGATGGATGCGATCATCGCCTACGCCGGACAGCAGGGAATGCGGGTGATCCTCGACCATCACCGCAGCGGTGCCGGAGCCGGTACATCCGACAACGGCCTCTGGTACGACAGCACCTACACCGAGGATGCCTGGGTGGCCGATTGGGTCACCCTGGCCAACCGTTACAAGACCAACTCCACGGTGATCGGCTTCGACCTGCACAACGAACCGCACAGCGGCGTCTGGGGTGGCGGCGGGGCCACCGACTGGGCGCGCGCTGCTGAGCGGGCCGGTAACGCCGCACTGGCGGTCAACCCCAACCTGCTGATGTTCGTCGAGGGCGTCGAGTCCTACCAGGGCCAGAACTACTGGTGGGGTGGCAACCTGATGGGCGTCAAGGACCGTCCAATCGTGTTCAACGTCGCCAACCGACTCGTCTACTCACCGCATGACTACCCCAACTCGGTCTTCCCGCAGACCTGGTTCCAGACCGCCGACTTCGGCGCCGGCCTGCCCGCTGTTTTCCGCAAGGCGTGGGGCTACATCTACGAGCAGAACATCGCACCGGTCTACATCGGCGAGTTCGGCACCAAACTCGTCGACCCCAAGGACGCGATCTGGTTGGAGGCGATCACCTCCTATATCTCCGGAGACCTGGACAACAACGGCACCAGGGACATCGCCACCGGCAACCAGGGCATCAACTGGACGTTCTGGTCATGGAATCCGAACTCCGGTGACACCGGCGGCATCCTGGCCGACGACTGGAAGACGGTCAACCAGAACAAGATGGCCTACCTGACACCGGTCCAGTTCAGCACGGCAGGCGGAAGCTCGCTGGCCGCCTTCACGGTGTCGCTGAACTCGGCATCGACGAGTGCGGTAACGGTTGGCTTCAGCACCTCCAACGGTACGGCGACTGCTGGCAGCGACTACATCGCAACCTCGGGCACGCTCACGTTCGCACCCGGTGAGACCAGTAAAACCATCGCGATCATTGTCAACGGCGACGCCACGGCCGAAGCCAAGGAGACATTCACCGTCACCCTGTCGAACCCGTCGGGGGCGACGCTGGTCGACGGATCCGGTGCCGGATCGATCACCGACCGGGCGACCACCCCTGCGCCCCCTGTCACGCCGGTCACGCCGGTCACGCCGGTGGCATTGCCGAAGGTGTCTATCGCCGATCTTGCGGTCGTGGAGGGCAACGGTGAGCACGCCCACTTCATGTTCGTCGCGACGCTGGATAGCGCCTCGGCCACTCCGGTCAGCGTCGGCTACGCCACCGCCAACGGCACCGCGACCGCCGGTGTGGACTACACCGCCGAAACCGGCACCATCACCTTCGCCCCAGGGGTGACCACGCAGTCGTTCCACGTCGGGATCATCGGTGACACCGCCGTCGAACCCGTCGAAACACTCACCGTCACCCTGTCCAACCCCACAGGCGCCACCATCGCCCGCGCCACCGCGATCGGGAGCATCCTCAACGATGACCTGGCCGCGGTGACCCCGACGCCGCCGACCACCGGGGCTAATTACGTCGACATCATGACGTTCGGCATGTTCCACGGCAGCAGTCACACCGGCATGGATGCCCTGGAGGGCGGGCGGACCGCAATCACGACTGAGGCAGTGGTCGCCTACAACGATCTCCGCCGGTTCGCCGGACTCGCGCCGACAACGATCGATGACGTCGGCCGGTGGGCATTCGCCAACAGCATGACCAACAACGCGGAAGCCTGGGGTACCGATGTGCAAGGTGTGGGGCTGTACTACGCGATGCAGGGCGCCAAGGTCGGCTGGATCGCCGACGGCAAGTACACCCCACAGGTCGTGGCCGATATCGAACGCGCGGCCCGACTGGGATCAGCCGCCGATGTCATGGCCATGGTCGCCCAATACGGTCATGTCGGCTACGCCAAATACCTGATTGACAACGGCTACCAGACGGCCTTCATCAACACCTTGAAGATGGAACCGCACTACGGCGGCTGGATGCATGATCGAGCCAACGGCCGACTCATCATCGACGGTGCGGCGACCGCTCATGACGTCAACCACCTCACCATCCTCAGCCACGATCAGACCCAGCCGTTCATGAACGACACCTGGGACTACCCGCAGTGGCCGGCGCTGAACGTCCCGAACAAGAAAGTGATCGAGTACTTCCAGAGCATGGTGGCACTCGGTGACCCGCGGGGCACCAACCTGACCGCCCTGGACAGCCCGACGACCGCGGCGGTCATGGTCTAGGCGGCCTAGTCGCTGAACTCGACGGTGACCGGCGCATGGTCGGACCACCGCAGCGCATAGGCGCCCGGCTTCTCGACCCTCGCTGATATTGCACGGTCAGCGAGGGTCGGGTTGGCCAGGTGGTAGTCGATGCGCCAGCCGGCGTCGTTGTCGAATGCCTTGCCGCGCCAGGACCACCAGCTGTACGGGCCGGGTTGATCAGGGTGATGGCGACGGACGACGTCGACCCAGCCGGACTCCATCAATTCGGTGAGCCACTGGCGTTCCGCGGGCAGGAATCCGGCTTTCTTTACGTTGGCCTTCCATGCCTTGATGTCGTTCTCGGTGTGGGCGATGTTCCAGTCCCCGCACAGCACGGCGTCTCGGCCCGTGGCGGCGAGCGCGGCCATCCGATCGGTCAGGGCAGCCATGAACCGTTCCTTCTCCAGCTGTCGGTCAGTTTCGGCCTCGCCGGTGTGCACATACACACTCGCCACCGTCGCGCCCCCTGGCAGGTCAACCTCGATATAGCGGCCATGGTCGGCGAATTCCGTTGCTGCCAAACCGATCCGAACGTCATCGAACGGGGTGCGACTGAGGATCGCGACACCGCTGCGGCCCTTCAGGTGCGGCTGTGCCGAGGCAAGGTGCCAGCCGGCAGCTAGCGCCGGCGCCAGCGCTTCGGCGAGTTGAGAGTCATCGGCGCGGGTCTCCTGCAGGCACACCACATCAGCGTCGGTCTGCTCCAACCATGACAGCAGCCCGAGGTTCTCCGGCGAGCGCTGCCGCACCGCAGCACGAACGCCGTTGACGTTGACCGTCGTGACGATCAGCGCAGCGCCCTCTCGAGGGCTTCGGCGATCGTGTGCAGGTACTGCTCACTGGTCTCATACGGCTGGTCCGGGCTGATCAGGATGGCCAGATCCTTGGTCATGTGGCCACCCTCGACGGTGGCGATGACAGTTTCCTCGAGCTTCTCCGCGAACTCGACGACCTCGGGCGTGCCGTCGAGTTTGCCGCGATGCTCCAACCCGCGGGTCCAGGCGAAGATGGACGCAATCGGGTTGGTGGACGTCGCCTTACCCTGCTGATGCTGACGGTAGTGCCGGGTGACGGTGCCGTGCGCGGCCTCGGCCTCCATTGTCTTGCCGTCCGGGGTCAGCAGCACCGACGTCATCAGGCCGAGTGATCCGTAACCCTGGGCCACGATGTCGGACTCGACATCGCCGTCGTAGTTCTTGCATGCCCACACATACCCGCCCTCCCACTTCAGGCAGGAGGCCACCATGTCGTCGATCAGCCGATGTTCGTAGGTCAGCCCGCGAGCGTCGAACTGCTCTTTGTAGTCCTCCTCGAAGATCCGCTGGAACTCGTCCTTGAACATGCCGTCGTAGGCCTTGAGGATGGTGTTCTTGGTCGACAGGTACACCGGGTAGTTCTGCACCAGCGCGTAGCTGAAGGTCGAGCGGGCGAAGTCCTGGATCGAGCGCTTGAAGTTGTACATCCCCATCACCACTCCGCCGTCCTCGGGGATGTGCACCACCTCGTGCACGATCGGCTCGCTGCCGTCATCGGGGGTGAAGCTGAGCATGACGGTGCCGGGCCGGTCCACCTTGAAGTTGGTGGCGCGGTACTGGTCGCCGAAGGCGTGTCGGCCGATGATGATCGGCTTGGTCCAGCCGGGCACCAGGCGGGGAATGTTGGAGATGACGATCGGCGCGCGGAAGATCGTGCCGCCCAGGATGTTGCGGATGGTCCCGTTGGGAGAAAGCCACATCTTCTTGAGGTCGAACTCTTTGACCCTGGCCTCGTCGGGGGTGATGGTGGCGCACTTGACGCCGACATTGTGTTTGAGAATCGCGTTTGCCGAGTCGATGGTGACCTGGTCGTCGGTGGCGTCCCGGTGTTCCATCCCGAGGTCGTAGTACTCGAGGTTCACATCCAGGTGCGGCAGGATCAGGGTGTCCTTGATCAGCTTCCAGATGATTCGCGTCATCTCGTCGCCGTCGAGCTCTACGACAGTGCCCTTGACCTTGATCTTCTGTCCGCTCGACATGTGAGTCGCTCTTCCTCCTGCAAGCCGGCGAGCACGCGCTCGCGGGGCCAACATTACAAGGGGCGAAATGGTGCAGCAGCACGGCTCCGGTGCGCAGACCGGCTAGCCAGCGGCCGCGGGTGTGGGATAGAATTCGGGCCGGTCATGAGTGTCAGCGTCAAGCCCCGGCTTGCTGGCCGGCAACCCTCCAACCGCGGTGGGGTGCCTCGGGTGATGACCAGGTTGGGCAGTCGCAGTCGGCTGCACGGCAAGCGCGGGCCCGCCCTGACGGGCCCCTAAGGAGGCAGGGAAACCTGCCCGCACCTAAGGAGGCCATGGCACATGACTAACCCAGAAGCAGATTGGTCGTTCGAGACAAAGCAGATCCACGCAGGTCAGACGTCGGACCCAACAACCCGCGCCCGGGCGCTGCCGATCTATCAGACGACGTCCTACACCTTCGACAGCACCGAACACGCCGCCGCACTATTCGGCCTGGCCGAACCCGGCAATATCTACACCCGCCTGATGAATCCGACCACCGACGTCGTCGAGCAACGCATCGCGGCACTCGAGGGCGGGGTTGCGGGCCTGTTCCTGGCGTCCGGCCAGGCCGCAGAGACGTTCGCGATCCTCAATATCGCCGGCGCCGGCGATCACATCGTGGCCAGTCCCCGGTTGTACGGCGGCACCTACAACCTCTTCCACTACACGCTGCCCAAACTCGGCATCGAGACCACGTTCGTCTCCGACCCCGACGACCTGGACTCCTGGCGCGCAGCAGTGCGGCCCAACACGAAGGCCTTCTACGGCGAGACGATCTCCAACCCGCAGATCGACATCCTCGACATCCCCGGTGTGTCAGCAGTCGCCCACGACAACGGGGTGCCATTGATCGTTGACAACACCATCGCGACGCCGTACCTCATCCAGCCGATCGCCCACGGCGCCGATATCGTGGTGCACTCCGCCACCAAATACCTCGGCGGCCACGGCACCGCGATCGCCGGGGTGATCGTCGACAGCGGCAATTTCGATTGGGCCAACGGCCGGTTCCCGGGGTTCACCGAACCGGACCCGAGCTATCACGGTGTGGTGTTCGCCGATCTGGGCGCACCCGCCTACGCGCTCAAGGCACGGGTGCAACTGCTGCGCGACCTCGGTTCAGCGGCAGCGCCATTCAATGCCTTCCTGATCGCCCAGGGATTGGAGACGCTGAGCCTTCGGATCGAGCGCCACGTGTCCAATGCGCAACGTGTCGCCGAGTACCTCGCCGGACACAAGAATGTGGTGAGCGTCAACTACGCGGGGCTACCCAGCTCGCCATGGTTCGAGTTGGGAAAGAAGTTGGCGCCCAAGGGAACCGGCGCGGTGCTCTCCTTCGAACTGGCCGGCGGTATCGAGGCGGGCAAGGCGTTCGTCAACGCGTTGCGACTGCACAGCCACGTCGCCAATATCGGTGATGTGCGCTCGCTGGTGATTCACCCCGCCTCTACCACGCACCAGCAGTTGACACCCGAAGAACAACTCGCCACCGGTGTCACCCCCGGCCTGGTGCGGCTGGCCGTCGGACTGGAGGGCATTGATGACATTCTGGCCGACCTCGAGTGCGGCTTCGCAGGGAGCGCGTCGTGACCCTCTCGCACGAATCAGTCATGTCACTTCCCGCTGAGGGTGAGGTCGATGTCGTCGACATCGGCCCGCTGACGCTGGAGAGCGGCAATGTGATCGACGATGTCTCGATCGCGGTGCAACGCTGGGGTGAGTTGTCCCCCAACCGCGACAACGTCGTCCTGGTGCTGCACGCCCTCACCGGCGACTCCCGGATACCGGGTTGGTGGGGCGGCATTGCCGGTCCTGGCGCACCGATCGATACCAACCGTTGGTGCGCGGTGGCCACCAACGTCCTAGGCGGATGCCGAGGTTCCACCGGCCCGAGTTCCCTGGCCCGCGACGGAAAGCCATGGGGCTCAAAGTTTCCGATAATCACCGTTCGCGATCAGGTCAACGCGGATGTCACCGCACTGGCCGCTCTGGGTATTACCGAGGTGGCCGCGGTCATCGGCGGCTCGATGGGTGGCGCGCGCGCACTGGAGTGGATGATCGGCCATCCCGACCGGGTGCGGGCCGCGCTGGTCCTGGCGGTCGGGGCGCGCGCGACGGCCGACCAGATCGGAACCCAGAGCAGCCAGATCGCGGCCATCACCTCCGACCCGAACTGGCAGGGCGGCGACTACTACGGCACCGGCCGCTCCCCGGACAACGGTCTGCAACTGGCGCGCCGGTTCGCCCATCTGACCTACCGCGGCGAGACCGAACTGGACACCCGGTTCGGCAACGACGCCCAGAGTGATGAGGATCCGCTGGCCGGTGGTCGGTACGCGGTGCAGAGTTACCTGGAATACCAGGGCGCCAAGCTGGTGAGCCGGTTCGATGCCGGAAGCTACGTGACTCTGACCGAGACGCTGTCCAACCACGACGTCGGGCGCGGGCGCGGCGGCGTGGCCGCAGCACTGCGGTCGTGTTCGGTGCCGGTGGTGGTCGGCGGAATCACCTCCGACCGCCTCTACCCGCTGCGTCTGCAGGCCGAACTCGCTGATCTGCTGCCCGGTTGCGACGGACTGAATATCGTCGACTCGATCCACGGCCATGATGGCTTTCTGCTCGAGACCGAAGCCGTCGGCGAGTTGATCCGCGAGGCCCTCACGTTGGCCGACAGCGACCGGCGACGATGACCGCCGCTGACGGCGGCCGCAAGGAACGCTCGCTGTCGTTCGGTTCGCAGGCGGCCGCCTACGAGCGGGGCCGGCCGTCGTACCCGCCAGAAGCCGTCGACTGGCTGCTGCCGGACGGTGCCCGCGACGTGCTCGATCTCGGGGCCGGCACCGGAAAGCTCACCAGTCGCCTGATCGAGCGCGGGCTCAACGTAGTGGCCGTCGATCCGATCGCCGAACTGCTGGATGTCCTGCGGACGACATTGCCGGACACACCGGCCCTGTCGGGGAGTGCCGAACAGATTCCGTTGCCCGACAACAGTATTGATGCCGTCCTGGTGGCTCAGGCGTGGCACTGGTTCGATCCGGATCGGGCGGCCGCCGAGATCGCGCGGGTGCTTCGGCCGGGCGGTCGACTCGGACTGCTGTGGAATGTGCGTGACGAAAGGCTGGGCTGGGTCAAGGATTTCGGCCGCATCGTCGGCCTCGAACACGACTGGGCCAACACCACTGTCGCGCTGCCTGAGCCGTTCACCGATGTGGCGACGCATCGGGTGGAGTGGACCAACTACATCACGCCGCAGGCATTGATCGACTATGTGTCGTCGCGCAGTTACTGCATCACCTCACCTGCCGAGGCGCGCGCCCAAACCCTTGACGAAGTCCGCGAACTGTTAGCCACTCACCCATCGCTGGCCAATGCAACAGGACTGGCCATGCCGTACATCACGGTGTGCGTCCGAGCAACGCTGGGCTAACTGGGCCGGGCTAGCTCGTGCCCAACGGGTCGATGGTGAAGGCGATGTAGACCACCGCCGCGCATACCGTCGCCATGGTGGCGAAATCGAGGCGTTTGGATCGCACCACCAGCAGGCCGGCCTGCTGGTCGGGCAGCAGCAGGCGTAACCCGGCGGCCACGCCCACCCCGATTCCGATCAGCAGGGCGCCGCGCCGCCAGAAGCCCGCCGCCACCAGTACCAGCGCCAGGGAGAAGATAGCGGCGACGGTGAGGATGGGCCACTGGGCTCGCGCCAGGTCACGGGTCCGGTCCCGGCCGTTCACGG
>Ga0194055_10000580_pt1 | contig 29549 bp, 29 predicted proteins | sample SepL449m_MetaG_FD_155482 | JGI IMG/M metagenome (GOLD analysis project Ga0194055, IMG submission 155482) | Anoxic zone freshwater microbial communities from boreal shield lake in IISD Experimental Lakes Area, Ontario, Canada - Sep2016-L442-9m | ecosystem: Environmental > Aquatic > Freshwater >... | reverse complement strand
CCGGTGAAGAGTTCCATTTTCGAAGGATTGAACGATGCCCAGCGGGCTGCTGTCCAGCACGTCGAGGGGCCTCTGTTGACTTTGGCGGGACCTGGCAGCGGCAAGACGCGTGTGGTCACACACCGTATCGCGCATTTATTGGACCAAGGTATCTCTCCCTACTCGGTGATCGCGCTGACGTTCACCAACAAAGCAGCTCAGGAAATGAAACACCGGCTCCAGCGACTGCTGGGAGATCAGCCGGTATGGATGGGGACATTTCACGGCTATTGCGCACGCTTCTTGCGTTATTACGGACGCTTCGTTGGGATCGCGGAAAACTTTACGATCTTCGATACGGATGATTCGAAAGCGGCGATCGAACAAGCCATCTTGAAGACCGATGTCTCGCTGACCCATTTGAAAATGGGGGACATCATCAAAGGGATCAGCCAATGCAAGAACCAAGCCATCACTCCGGAGATGCTCGAGGGTGAAGGACGCTCTGCCGTCGATCATGCCTTGCGGAAAATCTACCCGGCCTACCAAAAGTACTTGCTCCAAAACAATGCAGTCGACTTTGACGACTTGCTCATGCACACCGCCACCATCCTTCGAACCAACGAAGACCTCCGCGCGGACTTGGATGCAAAGCACCAGTACATCCTGGTCGACGAGTATCAAGACACGAATCTAGCTCAATACTTGATCGTCCGAGGTCTCTCCCTCAATCATCCGAATATCAACGTCACGGGGGATCCGGACCAATCGATCTATGGGTGGCGCGGGGCCGACATCGGAAATATCCTGAACTTCGAACGGGATTATCCGAAGGTTGCTATCGTTCGCTTGGAGCAGAACTACCGCAGCACCCCCGAAATTCTTTCGGTCGCCGATTCCTTGATCGAATGCAACACGCGGCGGAAAAAAAAGAGTCTGATTCCAACGCGACCTTCTGGCCAAAAGGTTCGCATTGCATCCTATGCTTCGGCTCGCGACGAAGCCGATCATATCGCAGATCAAATCGCCACCTTGGTACTTCAGGAAGAAGCGCAGCCGAGAGACTTTGCCATCCTGTATCGGACCAACGCGCAATCCCGATTGCTTGAACAGGCACTCATGAAGCGCAAGCTGATCTACCAATTGATCGGCGGTTTTCGCTTTTACCACCGCCAGGAAATCCGCGATCTGTTGGCTTACTTGAGGATTGTAAACAATCCCACCGATGACATATCGTTTAACCGCATTGTCAACGTCCCTGCTCGGGGACTGGGTGAAAAGACCCTGGCAGCAGTCGCAGAACTGGCACGGTCGCGAGAGATTCCTATGCTCGTCGCACTTCGAACGGCTATCGATCGTGGAATGCTGAGCAAAAAAGCGACGAGCGGTGCAAAGAAGTTTCTCGTTCTTTACGACGAAATGGTCCAGCATTCCGGTGACTCCATTGTGGCCATGCTAAATCATGTGCTGCGCGAGACCGATTACATCCAATACTTGGCTTCGAAGAAGTCCGAAGCTCCCGACGAGAGCATCGCTGGCAACGTTCAGGAACTGCTGTCGGATGCGGCCGAAGTCGATCAATTAAACGAAGACGGATCGGGCCTGCAACAATTCTTGGAACAAGTCAGTTTGTCGAGCGACACAGATAACTTGACCGATGACAATCGAGTCACCCTGATGACGCTGCACGCTGCCAAAGGGCTTGAGTATGCCCATGTCTTTGTCATTGCTGTCGAACAAGATATCTTGCCACACTCCCGTTCCCGTCACGATGCGAACCAAATGGAAGAGGAGCGAAGGCTGCTCTTCGTTGGGATCACGCGTGCCAAGGAAACATTGCAATTGAGCACGGCTGCCCATCGCGGCTTTGGCAATACGCGCATGTCTTGCCCGAGTCCGTTTCTGATGGAATTGCCTCGAGCGGAAATGCAGATGCTCGACTTCACCATGACCAATCCCTTCCAAGACGGATTCGAGGAGGACTGGTCTCAGGAGTCCGACTGGTCACAGGAAAGCGGTGCAGATGACTTTCTCGCCGAACCATCGTCCCAACGGCGCCGCAAGTCCCAGTCAGCATCGCACTCCCCTCGCAAAGCGGATTGGGCCTCCAGCGATTCGAATGCCGAAAGCGAGACATTCGATCCATTCCCCAGTGAGGACGCATTGATGGATATCGAGCCGTCCTACGAAGGCGAAGCAGACCAGTCCGGTGAATCGCAGGAATTGGGGACTTGGGAAGTGGGCGACGATGCGGGAGATGCGATTGCCACCGAGGATCCTTCGTTCGATCCTTCTCTCGATACCGATGCGCCCGGCGCGCGAAAACGTAAATCCAGCAAGCCACCTCCCAGGAGTTCCACTGCGGCAGGGAATCGCGATGTTGTTCCTGGAAACCTGCCTCCTGGTATCCGACATGCTTCGGCTCTTTCCGCGGCAACAACGTTGGCAGGAGTTCCCGTTGATTCGTTCGGCGAAGGGATGCGCGTCACCCATCCGCAATATGGATACGGAGTGGTGCATTCGGTCGATGGATTCGGACCCAAGCGCATGGCGCGAATCGGATTTGATTCGGGAGAATTACGCTCGTTCCAGTTGAGTAAATCTCCCCTCGCGTGGGGTTGATGAATACTTCATCCACGCATCGACGGTTCAACGAGAGGCATCGCCCCACGAAAGGATAGCCATGGATTGTCGGTGTTCCCGTGCGGAAGCCGCGGGCGAAGTAGGTGGGGCGGGTCCGGTTCTGAGTTGTCCTTTGAGCCGGAGGCGCTAGCCGACTCTGCAACAACTCCAGAGCTATCTGAAATGTTCAGCGTGGATCGGCTAGCGCCTCAAGCTCATTTTATGGCTTGGCCTTCTAGTCGGTTCCTTGCTGTTGCTGCGGGTAATGATGGAATCGGCAGCCTGTTGGTCGTGGAATCGAATGGGTTCTCAATGCGATCCGGCGAGCATGCTAAGATACGTGTGCGGTCGACTACTATCGATTTTCGTCTTTCACGCCATCGCAGGCCGGTTTCATGGTAAGCATTTTCGAATTGTTCAAGGTCGGAGTTGGCCCCTCCAGCTCGCATACCGTCGGCCCCATGATCGCGGCATACCGCTTCGCCAAGAGCATTACCGACGACCTTGCCATCGCCAAAGCAGTCCAGCGCGTTCAAGTCAAACTGTATGGTTCCTTGGCATTGACGGGGGTAGGCCATGCAACCGATTCGGCAATCTTCGCCGGGCTTTCCGGTTGCTTGCCCGATCGCACGGAACCGAACGTATTGCAACATACCGTCGAGACCTTAAAGTCGACGGGAATACTGCAACTCTCCGGAAAGCGCGCTATCCCATTCGATGCCGCGCACGATTTGCTTTGGCTGAAGACCTCCTCCCTGCCTCAGCACCCCAATGCCATCGAGTTTTCCGCTTGCGATGCCCTAGGAACCGTACTCGCCAGCGAGCGATTCTTTTCGACGGGAGGGGGCTTTGTTTATAACGAAGACGAATTGAAGCAACTTCGCACTCAAGAGAGCCAAAGTAATACCCTAGCCGATGTCCCGAGTGGGGACAGTGTTCCATTTCCATTCCGAACGGCCAGCGAACTTTTGGAGATGGCGCGATCGCATCATTTACGAATCGACGAAATCATCGATGCCAACGAACGGGTGCAACGAACGGAGCAAGAAATTGCAGATCAATTGGATCGTTTGTGGAAAGTCATGAGTGACTGCATCGATCGTGGATGCCTATCACAAGGGATCTTGCCCGGGTCCCTTCGCATTGCGCGCCGAGCGCCGACCATTTACAAAAAATTGGCAGGAGACATGACTAGCCTTCCCTCCGTTTGGCTATGCGAGCATCCCGATCTCAAGCTCGTGGATCCGCTGCAGCAATTGGATTGGGTGAGTTTGTTTGCGTTGGCGGTCAACGAAGAAAACGCGGCCGGTGGAAGAGTCGTCACGGCTCCAACCAATGGAGCGGCTGGAATCATTCCCGCCGTGCTAGCGTATTACACTCGTTTTGTCCCCGGGGCAAACAGAGATGGAATCCATCGTTTTTTGAAAACCGCCGGAGCGATTGGACTGTTGTACAAACGCAACGCGTCTCTTTCCGCTGCCGAAATGGGTTGCCAAGGAGAAGTCGGTGTCGCGTGCTCCATGGCTGCAGGGGGGTTGGCCGCTTGCATGCACGGCTCGATCGAACAGATCGAGAATGCTGCGGAAATTGGAATGGAACACAACCTCGGATTGACCTGCGATCCGATCGCTGGACTGGTGCAAGTCCCCTGCATCGAACGAAACACCATGGGTGCTACCAAGGCCATCAATGCAGCCCGTCTGGCAGTCCTTTACGGAGATGGAAAACATTTTGTCTCCCTCGACCGCGTGATCGAGACCATGCGACAAACGGGGGTCGACATGCAAGCCAAATACAAAGAAACCTCGCTCGGAGGGCTTGCAGTGAATGTCGTCGACTGCTGATGGGACGCTGCTCGAGGGACAGGCCTTTCATGCACCGAGCGGAGAATCGCAGCTAGAGAGGTTCGTGCTAGGAAGGTGAGTGAAACATCGAACGGTTCGTTCATTGCTCTCGCTTCGCACGCAAAAAGTCTAGCGATAGCCAGGGATGCCACCTTCTTCGGCAAAGAACTCGCACCATACCGGCATATGATTGCTCACTTGAAACGCTTGATCGGGTGTCAAGTTGAACTTCCTCAAGAAGTCGACTGTTCCAGCCCGGCCGGTAAACTCATCGGTGGGCTTGGCTGGAAACAGGATGTTATCGAGCATCTCGTCGCCACTGATGGTGGTAGGGACTCCTTCGAGGGCAAACGCCATCCCAGAGTCACGAAGCACCCCCATCTGGTTGTCGGCGCACCCAAAATCTCCTGCCAGGAGAATGTCATCCTCCCCGCGACCATCTTGGCGAATGCTCTTGATCAACTCCGGAAGGATGCGGATCTCGCGCTCTCGATGGGCAGGATCGATACGAACATTGACCAGGGTGAATGTCATCGCTTTGGACGGTTCGACCATTCGGGATCGAAACCATCCCACCAGTGGGTCGTATTCCAATTGATCGCTAGGATCTTCGACCGTGTACAACTGGTACCTATCGGTTTCGATGCGTTCGGAATCATAGATGAATGCGTAATGCATGGCCTGCTGAGGCGAACCGACGCGCGGACCGATGCAATAATCATATTTGCGGTCGGATTGATTGATTCGATCGATCAATCGCGGCAGCGTATCCCTTTGGCGGGAGCTGATATCCTGGAGCGCGATGACGTCAAAGTGACGAACAATCCTGGCAATGATTTCCAATACGGCCAGCTTGCTTGCTTTTGAGTCTCCGAAAGATTGGAGATTGAAAGTTGCCACTCGCAACGTCGGAGCTGCCGATTTAGGAGGAGCGAGGCTGCTGCTGTTAGGCGAAGGCGCGACCCACTTGCCTCGGTTTTCTTTACGAAGCGAAGTGTCGCCGGAAGAGGACGGAATCGACGGATCGGATGGGATGTTGATAAGAGAGCGTCCAGAGGAAATCAATTTTCCTGGCGTCTCCCAGTTCATGGGAAAATTCAGTTCCGATGCGGGCAGAACTGCATTGTTGTTCGACGCTGCGGGGGACTTCCTGGGAACAAGGTGCAAATGTTGCCAGCCCCCGATGGTGTAGTACTGGGATGCGAACCCCAACCCGGTGGCAATTGCGATCAACAGAAAATTGCGTTTACTGAATAGAGACATGACGCATCAGATATCGACCAAGTCGCTACGGCAGTTCGATCGAAGTTGTTGGACGGCGGAAAACATCCGCACAGTGCATCGAGATTACCGTGTTTACGGTTTATTATGGTGAAGACCGGACGGATTGGGTGCCGTGGTTTGCAAAGCGATGCTATTCGAGCTCTTTTTGTCTTCCTTATAGGAGCCAATTCGAGTGTCCCCGCGATGAAATGAGCCTGAGGCGCTAGCCGATCCACGATTGACATTTGAGGTCGCTCTTTCGACGTGCAAAAATCGGCTAGCGCCTCAGGCTCAATGGACAAATCAGAACTGCAACGTTGCCCTTCCTAGCCAGCAGCGCCAGCAATGGGACGTAACCGCATCAACACTCCGGCTAGGGTGCGACAACGGCCGGAAGCAAGGAAACGATTTCTAGCACCCGTTGAACATCGCGCTGCAATTGATCGAGCAGTGCCTCTTTGGATTGGAATCGCTGGACACCCCGGACATGCCCGAGGATTTCTAGCTCGAGCGTTTGCCCATACAAATCTCCTGTGAACCCGATGAGATGGGCTTCCACTTTGGCGGTGTCTTCATCGAACGTGGGGTTGGGACCGATATGCAGCGCGACTGGCTTGCCCATTGCGGAGACCGACTCGGAGGCGAACACAACGCGTGCCGCGTAAACCCCGTGCGCCGGAATCAGAACAGGGATCTGCTGCAGATTTGCTGTTGGGAAACCAAGCAATCGACCGCGGGCTGCGCCATGTCCGACGTCACCAATCAAACGGTAGGGCTCCACCAAAGCGGAGTTTGCACGATCGATTTCTCCTTGTTCAATCCATTCGCGTACCAGCGAACTGGAGTACCACACATTGCCATCCAGCTCGGGTTTAGCCAATTCGAAAGCGATTCCATGTTGGGCGCACAGTCTCTCGATGAGCTTGATGTCCCCCCGACGGTCCTTGCCAAATCGAAAATTGGAGCCTTCGACCAGCCCTCGAATACCTAGACCTTCGACCAAGATCTTTTCAAAAAAGACTTCGGCTTCCAATTCCAGCAGTGCATGGGTCGTGGGATATGCGATCGAGGTATCGATCCCAAGCGCATGCAATAAGTCGGCTCGGCGTTCCATCCACGTAAGAGGGATAGGAGAGTGTGTCGGCCGAAGGAGTTTGAGCGGCGGTGGATCAAACGTGAAGACCAATGCCGCAGTTCCAATCCCATCGGCAAGCGTTTTCAGCTGTCGGATCAGCGCGCGATGGCCACAGTGCACGCCGTCGAAATTCCCGATCGATAGGACACCGCCCCGCCATCGATCCGGAATGGATTCAATCGAGCGAATCAGATGGCTGGAAGGAGGGAATTTGATCATGGACAGCAGGGTGACGGGCGTTGAGAGTGAGACTTGGGTAGCGCGATCGAAAACATTCACCCGCATAGTATAGGGTGATCGTCAAACTATCCCATGACAGAACGAACCAAGTCACTGGTGCGCAGAGCTCGCGTTGAAAAAAAGGTTTCGCCGGCGTGGCACTGAGCTGCGGACCCGGCCGCGATGGCCAGTCCTCGAACACGCTCGAACACGTGCGCCTTGGCAGGGGGAAATTGAGTCTTGTAACAGGCGATAGCTGCTAACTTTTGCTCGAGCGTATCCGTAATATCCATAGTGATCGAATGCTCGAGCCCCAAAGCGCTCGTTGGCTCGAAGCTCAATCGAAAATAGAGTTGGCGATCGATGGTGTGGACCGGCAAGCGATCGAAGATATCTTCCCACTTTGTAAGCCGCGAATAGAAGACAGCAGCATCGGTGATTTGCATCGCTTGGTAATGATCGGGCGATGCCATCGGTGTCTTGGATCCGAATCCGATCACCAATTTAGGGCGATATCGACGAAACTCTTTAGCGAGCGCGACCCGTTCATCAAATCCATCCATTAGGCGTCGATTGGTGAATGGCAGGATCTTGCGAACCTGGACTCCGAGGACGTCCGCTGCGGATTGGGCTTCTTCCAATCGCACATGCGGTCCCGGGGAATGCGGAGTGGGTTCTCCATCGGTCAAGTCGATGATCCCGACGCGGTAGCCTTGTTTCACCAAGGCAGCAAGTGTCCCACCACATGCGATTTCGATATCATCGGGGTGTGCACCTACGGCGATCACGTCGAGCGTCTCTTGCATGGCGTTCACTATTCAATGCGAGGGAAGAGGAATTGGGACCTTGGAAATGAATCGCCCAAGGGCAGATTGCATTTCCGAGTGCGAGCTTCGGATTCTAGCTGGGCAACGCTTTCCCAGATCCTAAAGTAACCCGGATCCTACGTCGCATCGATGGGGCTTTCACTCGGCATTGGAGCGACATGCTCTCGATCAATCCCCATCGTTGGCGAGCGGGAGCTCCATTCGACACAATCCGGATCGCCATTTGAAAAAGAACGATTTCAAAGTCGGTTTTCCTGCGGAAAACCTTTCAAAGCGTCGCACCCGTACGTTAGCCGCGGATTAACGTTGTCTTTCCTCTCCCTAGCTGTCGATTGCACGCTTTTTGTGCGAATTTAGGGAGTTTGCAAAGGACCTATGCATCTCCTCGGCATCGGCTCACAACAGATTTTGGATATGAAAGTTTGTTGATTTTTTTCCCATGCATTTCGTTGTTTGTCGGACCAATGCTCGGTCTACGTCAATCGGTCGGCCCCTTATTTGCTATCAAGGAGTCAGGCGGGAATTGTTGCGCATTCTCTCAGCACAAATTTTCGGCTATGCGATCACGGAGAGAGACAAAAAGGCGGTGTGCGAAATGAGTAAATGGTTATTTGGATCAGTTTTTTTAATGGGGCTGCTTTGTTGCAGTGCTCTGGGGCAGGAAGCGAACGTCGCAGTTCCGGTGACGGCTTCGTTACCGGATGCGGGAGCCATTGCGGTCGCAGCTCCTTCGAACGCATCGGTGCAATCAACGCTCAATACGGGCGATCAAGCTTGGATGCTGGCAAGTTCCGCATTCGTTCTCCTTATGACTCCGGGCCTGGCATTCTTCTATGGTGGATTGGTTGGCCGCAAAAATGTGCTCAGCATCCTGATGCAATGCTTCATGTGCATGGCCTTGGTCACGGTGCTTTGGGTCTTTGTCGGCTATAGCATCGCCTTTTCAGGAACCGAGATCGGCGGAGGCTTTTGTGGTAATCCGCTCACTCACTTCTTATTGGACGGTGTCAAGACGGACGCATCCTTTGAGCCTGTGACAAACGTCAAGCTCGGGATCAGCCAGCAAACGTTTATGGTGTTCCAGATGATGTTTGCGATCATCACACCGGCGTTGATCATCGGCGCCTTCGCCGAACGTATGAAGTTCTTGTCCTTTACGCTTTTCATTGGCCTTTGGAGCGTTTTGGTTTATAGCCCTGTCGCTCACTGGGTTTGGTACGGACCGGCTCTTCCAAATGGTTTACCTCACCCTCTCTTTGGATTGGGAAGTTTCAGTGCAAAGGATGCTGTTCCCGAGGGCGCATTGGACTTCGCCGGAGGGACAGTGGTTCACATCAACGCAGGGATCGCTGCATTGGTCGCGTGTTTGGTTCTCGGTCCTCGCCGTGGATACCCACACCAAATCACTCCCCCCCATAATTTGCCATTCGCTATTCTCGGCGCAGGGCTGCTGTGGTTCGGCTGGTTCGGATTCAATGGCGGAAGTGCTTTCGGTGCCAATCCGCAAGCAGTCCAAGCGTTCGTGACAACACAAGTTGCAGCCGCAACGGCAGGATTGGTTTGGTCACTGATCGAATTGATTCGCAATGGCAAGCCGACCGCGTTGGGAATGATCACGGGAGTGGTTGCTGGCTTGGTCGGCATCACACCTGCCGCCGGATTTGTCGATGTCAAAGCGGCATTGATCATCGGAGCGGGTGCGACGATCATCAGCTACATTTTTGTGGCTTTCGTAAAGCCTGCGCTAAAGTACGACGACTCGCTCGATGTGTTTGGTGTGCACGGCATGGCCGGCATTTTTGGAGCTCTTGCAACTGGGTGGTTCGCTCAGCAGGGCTTCGGTATTGGACGTCTAGGAGGTGGAGTCCCACAACTCTTACTCCAGGCAAAAGCGGTCGGGATCACCATCCTCTATTCGGGCGTCATGTCGTTCATCCTTTTGAAGTTAATCGACTTCACGATCGGATTACGATGCACGGAAGACTCGGAAAAGATGGGGCTCGACCTTAGCGATCACGCGGAAACGGCGTACACGATTTCCTAATCGCAAATCGAGATTAGGAGCAATGTCGGCATGTCGACATTCGGCTTCTCAGAAAGTTCTAAGAGGGGTGCCACACCAGCACCCCTCTTTTTTATTGGAGCCCATTTCATATGGTCGGTAAGAATGGAGCTTGTAAACGGTTGGGAAATGCCGAGAGGTTCTTATCTCGAACCCCAAGTGCCGCTTTTTGATGATGCGCGTTTCGATTGTCTCGGAGTCTCCGAATAACCAGGTTTTTCGTACTCGTACTCAGCGTTAGCGGTACTCGTACTCGATAAGGAATCTTCGAGTACGAGTACGAGTACGAGTACCATTTCATTGAGTACGAGTACGATAGAAATCCCAAAATGCACATCTTCAAAACTAGCGTCTCAAGCTCACTCAGACGATAGATCGATCCCGGTAATTGTCTGCTCGCTTACGCCTCAATCCGACCTAGGAATCGTATTCCCTCCAAAGCGGCTTCGACATCGTCTGCAGTCGAAGTATGTCCCAAACTGAATCGAACTGTTCCGCCGACGTCCTGGGTTCCAAGATCATGATGGATCAGGGCAGCGCAATGAAAGCCGGATCGGGCTTCGATCCCCAACTCACTATCGAGCAACATCGCTATCTCATGACAATCCATGCTACTTCCTGTCAGGCTGATGACAGGTGCATGCCTTCCCTGCTCGGTTGATCGCAAGTCAGGCCCCACGCATCGCAGACTCGGTTGCCGAATGATTTCTTCCACCAGCATCTCTGTCCAATGGATCCACGAATCGCTCGTGGGTAAGTCGTGATTGCGATGCCGAAGTGCGGCATCGAGCGAAGCGATGGCGGGAAGATTAAGATTGCCGGACTCGACCGATTCCACCCATGTGAACTCATCTCGCAATCGATCACTCCCACGTCCCGTGCCCCCGATCCATGGCGATCGAAGTCGATCCAGCATGCGTTCGGACGCAATCACAAAGCCGGTACCCAGCATCCCTCCGAGCCCTTTATGCCCCGGGGCTGCTAACAAATCGATCCCTTGCATGCTCACGTCGACATAACCGATACTTTGTGCCGCATCCACCATCAGCCATACTCCGTGGCGTTCGGCTATCTCGACGATCGAGGGGATATCTTGGACCGCACCCGTCACATTGGATGCGTGGTTCACGATGATCCCTCGCGTATTGTGCTGCACTGCCGATCGGATCGCATCGACCGACACACGGCCCGTCACATCGCAAGGAACGGTCGTCCAACCCAATCCCCGTTCGTCCTCCAAGCGCGCCAGTGCCCTCAAAACACTATTATGTTCGGTGGCGGTTGTCACGACGTGAGTTTGGCTCAAGTCCGATTCGTGCAACACACCTTGGATGGCCACATGCAACGCCATCGTTCCGTTAGAAGTGAATGCGATTTGCGATTCACGTCGGGCTCGGATGAGCGTCATCAATTGCTGCTTTGTGGATGCCACCATGCGATCAGCCATCGCGGCGCTGCGATACGCTCCCCTGCCCGCTCCAACGCCAATTTCCGTCTGATACTGGACGCAGGCTTCTAGGACACCAGCCTTCTTTGGCCATGTAGTGGCTGCGTGATCTAGATAAAAGCGTTTCAATGGCACTATGGCGAGACGTATCTAAGAAAATTCTTGAAGGGCTGACCATCCACATAGGCGGTGGGCTGGCCCCACATCCCGCGTCCCAATTGTGCATTTGCCCCTTGACCAAATCCGACGACCGGGACAAAGCCCCCATTCGCCGATGCATAAACAGTCTGCGGCGGCATGGCGGCGGGAGGGGCATACGAGAACGGAGAGGATGTTTGCGTCGGTGTCCAACCATTCACTGGTACCACCGTGTTAGGAAATGCACCGGGGAGCTGAGTCGAAGCCATTCCCATGTTCGGCGTTAATCCAGGGGCGGCGAGGGTACCTGGAGGTGGAACCATTGAACCGGTCCCGGCCTGGAGTGTCGGGGCGACCATGGCCCCGGTTGCAGGTCGATACACCGCGGGTGAGACCATCCACTTGGCATCAAAAGCTACCGGCGGCGGACTGACAAACGGAGCACTATTCACCCATGCGCTCGTCCGTGAATAGGCCGGCAATGGTCCATTCGCATAGGGTGAACCTGCACCCAGGTTCGGGTTGCCGAGGACAGGGGGACCAGCGATAGGAGCTGCTGGTACAAGATAGGTTGGGGGGGCGGGATATACGTAGGTTGGAACGGCGCTACTGGGGGCATTCGCGGGAGGGATACCCGACGGTCGTCCGCCAGACGGGATCATAGGCCCAGGAACGATCGTGGTTGGAGCAACATTGGATGGTCCCAAAGTCGATTGCCCCAGGGCATTCGTCCCGACGGTTGGAGTTCCGTATCCAGGAGGACCATACGTCGGGCCACTGACCACTGGACCGCCGACGGTTGGGCCTGGGAACGATGGACCCGGCACAGTAGAGCCTGGATATCCCGGAGGAGCGCCCTGGATCGCCGTGCCGGGCGGCAATGTGTTCTGACCCGTGTTCGGAACGCTGTTGTAGCTAGGCAAACCTGTGATGGGTGGCGGAGCAAAGGATCCTCCATTCAGGGAAGGCGGAATCGATGCCGCCGGGTCATTCTGAGGATAGTTTGCGATGATTGTCGAGGAGGGTTCCCAAACCGTTGAACCCACCAATCCTGCTTCGGGCACCATCGAGGATGCCGGGACCACCCTACTCTCGGTAAAAACCGGCCGAAACCCATCGTCAGCCATGACAAAGGTGTTGCTGCTTCGAAAGACTGGAGGTGGCAATAGTCCAATCGTCCCCAATTCGCGACTGTCGACTTGAGGAGGTTGGGACTTCAGTCGCCGCTGAGCGTCTTTGTCCAATCTGGGAATCTCCGACGCTTCATCGTCACGCTCATCGTCGCCAATACTGAGCTTGGTTTTCGAGGAAGACGGAAGGCTCTCTCCATCGGCTTGCTTGGGCTTCACATAATCGCCCAAGGGATTGACAGGGCCGCGAGCATCGATGACACGTTTCAGTTGTTGTCGCAATGCATCGGCATCGTTGGATGCAAGAGGATCGGTTCGCGGACGAAATGCCGGCTGCTCGACGGCCGTTTGGGCATTCGTATCTGCACCGCAAGCACCCAGTATCCCGAGCGCTACGAAGCACTTCATCAGCAACGATCGATCGCGGCGATATCGAATTCGAGCCACTTTTTTCCGGCCTAATCGATGTTGCATGGTTGATAGGGTGATGATTCCAGTTCCCAATCGCATGGGGTAAAACCTTGTGTCATCGAACGGGTGGATTGATACGGACGCCGACGTTGCGCAGCCGCTCCAAAATCGGGCCCTTGGCTTCGTCCTTGACAAAGGACTCATCCAGATACAGTCGCAGGAATGGAGCAAACCTTCGATCGGCGTTGGCGTCGGCTTCACAAGCATCCGCCAGGGGCACCAAATCCAATTCGGGGGTTTCCGTTAAGACAAGCAACCGTACTTCCCGTAAACCTTTGACAAATTCGAGGCTCTTGATGTTACAGCCCTTCAGATTGACGGTCTGAAGACCTCGCAGTTCGCTGATGTTCGAACCATCTTCGATCGGGCTTCCGGCGACATCCAGTGTCCAAAGTTTTTTAAAGCCCACCATCGGTTCCAGTTTCTTGATCTTATTCCCTGCCGCATACAAGGATTGGAGCTTGGTCATCTCTTTCAGGGGTGCCAGGTCTTCGATTTGGTTATTTGCCAGATGCAAGTACTGGACTCCGGTCAGCCCCGACAAAGGTTCGATCGATTGAATCTGATTCGACGCCAAATCGATCGACTGGAGCAATTTCAATTCGCGAATCGGTGCCAGATCCACGATTTCATTTTTCTCAAGATCGATCTTCATCAAGGCTTTGCAGTGTTGAAGGCCTTCGAGGCTCTTGATCCCTTTCCCTTTACCGACAACCTGTGAAATGTTCTTCACATCGTCGGCGGTGATCGGTTCGTTGTTGTAGCGCTTTTCAAAGACCTCTCGGCGTACGGCTGCTTCCAACGCTTTGTCGGGGATGAGATCCTGGCCGACGGCTCCGGAAGCAACGAGGCATACAGCCAGTAGCGCATTCGTCAGAACCGAAAACAATCCTGCTCGCCGACAACAGCAAGTATTCGATGTCGAAATGGAAGTGCATGGTGGCACGATGGGGATACAAGTGTCATCCATCCGGCAGTGTCCTAGTGGGGAGGGGAGGATCCAAGGCGAGCGAACGAGGGAAATTTCAGTCACATCCCTTCGCGGGGAGCCCTTCGCCCCCGTCTCCACTTTAGCTAAAACCCCCACAGATTTCCAGCCGAGGGACCCTAGGGCACCGACTTGTCGGTTTGTATTTTCCTGTCCTGAGAACAAGCGCATCAAGGCTTAATCGCACTCCGTTGACCTGTCGCCATTTTACCGCGACTATACTGGGACGACTGGGATGATCCTGGTTCGCAGCGAGTGAGGTGGGAAACGACTGCAGCCGTGCAACCTATACTTTGCACAAAAGCACAACTGGCGGAGATCCTACTCTGCGGAAATCTCCAGTTGTCGAAATGTCTTTTGCACCCGAATGTATCAGCCAATGTATCAGCCAATGTATCAGCCGCAGTGCGTTAGCACCCGGTTATGTCTGCTTCTACGGTTTGCAGAACGATTTCGTGTTTTGATTGATTGCCGAAGTACACTAGCAGACACCCACAGACAAAATGTCCCAATATGTCTTTCACCAATATGCCTAAGGATGGGTGCAAGCGCCGCCCAACAATTTCTGGAAAGAGGATGCATTGAAGATTTTGCTCACGGCTTTTGAGCCCTACGATCAATGGAATTCGAATTCGAGTTGGGATGCACTGACTGAACTGCTCAAGCATCGGGGGCTTCCCGATGGCATCACAACGCGGCGTTATCCTGTCGATTTAGACAAACTGACCGAGCGGCTGTCTACCGATTTGGAGAAACGCTTCGATGCCGTTCTTCATTTGGGACAAGCCCCTGGGACATGCGCTGTCCACCTGGAATCGATCGCGATCAATGTGGCTGGGGTGACCTATACACCTGGCGGGCTATTCGGTCCGATTCTTCAAGATGGCCCAGTGGGTTACCGTTCTCAATTGCCTCTTGGGCAGATGTGTTCGGTACTCAAAGGAGCCGGTGTACCATGCAGTATTTCGTATCATGCGGGCACTTATCTTTGCAACGCGATCCTATACCTTTCGCAACATTGGCATGCCGTGCGAGGATTGGACTGCCAAGTGGGGTTTGCGCACTTGCCACTGACGGTAGAACAGACGGTAGCCTCAGGTCGCGAGATGCCGGGACTGTCGACGGCGCAATTGGCCCGAGCCATTGAGCTGATGTTATCGGTAGTGACAGAGCATGTCCGAAGCAACACGCGCTCAGTGCTGGCTTGATGCGGTAACAGGTTGCAAAGCAGACCCTGGTATGTCTCGTGGGACGCTTGGACGAACGTGGATACGAAACTTGTAGGTGATGATGACCGATACTTCCAAAACGACAGCGTCAACGGCTGCCATTGCATGCTTCATCGAGCAATTTCAGCGAGGCGAAATCACTTCGCTCGAGTTCGGCCAGCACATTTTGCGTGCATCGATCGCGAGCGACGGCAATGTAACCCCTGACGTCGAGCGGTTGACTCGCACGGGATATCCGGAAGTCATTTATGGGGCTGGCAAGAGTCCTGAATCGATCCTCAAGGCGGCCAATGCATTGCTGCAAACCACGCGTGAAGTGCTCGTGACTCGGATCAGCCCTGAACAAGTCCGCACGGTGACCGATCATTTCTCATGGACCCGATGGAACCATGTGGCGAGGACGTTGCGGATTGGCCGCGAGTCCCAGCCGCTCGAACCTGGACAGGTCGTTAGCGACCATCACGCAGGTATCGTAACTGCGGGTACGACCGATGAGCCGGTGGCGATGGAAGCTCAGGAAACGCTGGCATGGATGGGCCAAGCCAGTAGTTTGATCCAAGATGTCGGGGTCGCGGGTCCGTATCGATTGCTATCACGAGTCCCCGAACTGCGGCGATGTGCGGTGGTGGTTTGTGTTGCGGGGATGGAAGCAGCATTACCCAGCGCGCTGGCTGGTCATGTGGCTTGCCCGGTAGTGGCCGTACCTACGAGCGTCGGGTACGGCGCGAATCTCGGTGGCATCGCTGCCTTGCTGAGCATGCTGAACAGTTGTGCCGCGAATGTGACGGTGGTCAACATCGATGCAGGATTTAAAGGGGGATACATCGCGGGTTTGATTGCCCGAGGGCCTAGTGCCGTCGCGTGTTCGTGACTTGTGTGTCTTTGGATTTGAGGGGTGCATCGCTGCCGTGTAACGGTTTCTGCGATTGCTGTGTACGTAGCGACATTCCCATTCATGGCGTTGAGTGAGGGTTCGAAGAGACCGTTGGCAATGATCCGATGGCAATGGATGGGGCGATTAGAGCGGTGGATAGTAGGCACAAACGAGGGAACCGAACGAGCATTCTAGGTCACTTCATAAAATCTTTGCAAAAGGGGTAGACGGTAACGAGAGAGCGGATAGTATTTCCCTCGCGGGATGGAGCAGCTCGGTAGCTCGCGAGGCTCATAACCTCGAGGTCGTCGGTTCAAATCCGGCTCCCGCAACTGAATACGGGTAATCGAACTCCGTTTGACCCTCCGGTTATACCAACAGGCCGACGCCTCAAAACGTCGGCCTGCTTGCGTTTCTACGCAGTATTTTCAGGGGTTTGCACGCTCTAGCCCAGTCTCAGACTCTCCGTCGCGCGATGTCTCTACCGACCCAGGCGCGAATCGGCTTGGGTGCTTTTTCTGCCTTTGTTAACCCGACTCTCGGGAGTCTCAAAGTCGCGCGACCCTGGGGTTATAGAAATGTCTCGAACTTCATAACCCGGCCGAAAACTGGAAAACCAAAAAGACCTCCCGGTTATGCCCCGCGCGACAAAAGCGCGAGTTTTTGAGCCTCTTTTTCATAACCGGCAGGTCACGCCCGCAAGCTCTCGGGCGTTTTTAGTTCCCTAGACCGACGATTTCATTGGCCTTTTGCATCCCTACGGTGCGCGAGTGTTGCTTTTTCTCGACTCCATAACCCGAGAGACGCATCAAAGACAACCGACCCTGGGGTTATGGCCGGCGCGATTGAGGCGCGAGGAATCGGCGTTTGAAGACACTCAGTTTTCCATTGCCAAGCAACTTTGCACGGAAACAACAGACGACCTCGGCAACGTAAATGCATTTCCTCGGTGTCCGTCAGTCTTGGGTTATCGCAGGGGAAGGACACGAGAGAACTCAGATTCAGAGCGGGTTCGCAAAAACGTCTCGAATGCAGTCACCAGGGCGATCGAAGCAGTCGCCGTAGAGCACGTGCGGCTGGGCAAGCACCTTCGAAACGCTATCACCTCTGGCTCCGTTTTCAGTTACGATCCCGAGCGAGATCCGCAGTGGCTCGTTTGAGGCACGGTCGGCAGAGTCGTCGGGAGGAAGGATTTCCCATCCGATTGTAAAAAACACAGAAAAAACACCCAAAAATTCGGTTCCTGTCCTCTCCGCTAAAAAACCCTGGTTTTCCCAGGGTTTTTCGCATATTGGGCCAATTGCTTTGGCTTTCCTGCCTATCCATGCATGTCCATGCCTGCAGGTGCTGCGTCGTCTTGTGCGCTGCCTTGGACCCTGGTGAGTCGTCCAGTGAGTCGCCAGAGTCGCCGTGAACCACTCGTTTTTCCAGGGAAAACATGCTTTTTTGTAGCGGAGGTGCAGGATTCGAACTAGTTGAGTTCGAATCGTAGTAGAATTCACTGCCGGAAACGAGATGTCGGGAATGCTCGCGTCATCCCTCGATACAGGATGATTAGCCCGAAACAGCCTATCACTCCATCCATTGATTGATCGGCTCGCAAGTCCTGATATCATTCAACTTCGGATCGAGGCCACCTTGCGTGATAGGCTGCGTTGATGCGGTCAACAGGATTTAGGCTGATCCGTTTAAAAAGAAGTTACGCCCGCAATTCGCAGCCTATCACATGAACCGACGAACCCGACTCATAATGCTGGCGGTTGCGTTCGCTCTGATTGCAGCAAGCATCTACGTGGTTCGCGTTTACGATGGCGTGCCGTGGACCTATACGACTCGAAAAATGCAATTTCGGAAGCTTCGGAATGATGCTTGGTCAATTGCGGAAGGCATGTCCTTTACTAATGTTACCGAGACTCTTGGAGTTCCAGACTTTGAAGAAAAATGGTTGCCACATCTGCCGACATGGCGAGTCTATTATTTTGACATTTATCGATCCGAGCAATTGGGGCACAGACCGAGATGTTACATTGTTGTGCTGATCGATTCAGAAACCGGTGTGCAAACCGTCGACGTGTACGACCCGATTTTTGAATCTTGTACCGGTCACAAGATCGAAAATACATGTACGCCAATAAACCCTAAGCACCACGACAGATTTGCGGGTCCGGTTGTTATAGGGGCTTAACCAAGCGATGGACCGAAGTCGCGGGTCGTCCGTTTTTTGATGGAAACTTTATTTGCCGCCGCTGGGTGATCGCTGGCGTTATCCGCTTGAAAGGTATGAAATGAAGTTGCTTCGGCGAATTCCATTGCTGGCAATTCTGTTGGCCACCGTGTTGCTGATTGCGTCCCCATCAATCATTCATTCTCGTCGTGTAGCACACTTTGAATCGGTTTGCGGAGTCGTTGCCAGTCAAGGCGGGAGTCTATCGTTTGACTTGCAAGGCGATTACTGGCTGACTATTTCTGGAGTCGCAGCTACTGATGAGACCATTCGAACTCTGCTACCGCAATTGCACGCTCTTCCTTCGGGGTTCACATTTATTGGCCCTGGCGAAGGAAGGCATTTCTACGTTGAAATCAATCATTCGGAAATTACGGCTCGCGGTCTTACCGACCTATGCTCGCTACCAATAACATCGATTACACTAACACGTTGTCCGAATCTCGATGACAATGCGGTCGATGCATTGGTGACACTTCGAAATCCAAACGCTATCATCAACGGCGATGTTCGGTTAACGCCCAAAGCATTAGAGCTACTCCGCAAGAGAATGCAAAATGCGTTTCCGAATGTACGCGGATAACCAAGCGATGCACGCCAAGCCCTCGATCAGCCGTTGTGACTTGCGTTGAGTCAATTGCTCGGGCTGGATCAATGGTGCCGTTCTGTCTTCGAGAAACTAAATCCAACATGCCTTGGTTTGTCGCTCACAACTTGATGGTACTGCGACCAGAAACTCCGATAGATGAGCCGTTGCTTTGTTGGGAAAACATGATCCTTCTCGAAGCTGAGTACGATTCAAATGTCTGGGAAATGGCGATGCGCCGAGCGATGGATGTGGACGCATCGGATGAATACACACTGAGGCCGGATTACCCCGTCCCATCGAGGTGGGAGTTCGCTGGCACCCGAAAGATAGTAGAGGTCAGGCAGGACTCTGACGGTGTTGGTCTTGCTAACGGCGATGAGTTAACTTTCAATACGCTCTACCTCGACGAAGAGGCCATAGATACTTTCATATCCGGTGAGGAATGTGATGCCATCATTGGGAATGAGGCCGAGGATCCGCCCGCAAGAAACTTGACACGGCAAGCAGAATAAGACAGAAATCGGGTAAGGATGCCCGTTGCCGGGCACCCTCCCCACACCACCTAGCATGCGGGTCCGCACTAGGCGGTTCCACGAAGATGAGCAAGTTCGTTCGCCCTTCTGCAGCAGCCACCACCATGTGCCAGTATCTTTGAGGTGGTCATTTGGTATACTGACCCTAGAGATACCTATCTCGCATAGGGGACTTAAACCCCACAAACCAATGCCCATGACGGGCGTACCAAAAAATTGCAAGCAAGTGTTAGGCTGCCCGTTTTGACTTGCGTTGAGTCAACTTTCTCGGGCTGGGTGATCGCAAACGTTATCGCTTTCAACTCCTGACGACATATCTGATGGTCGAATCAAGCGTCAACTTTACACTCGCTGACCCAAGTCGCTTCGGGATGCTGCAGCGGGTGTTTCACGCACTCCGGGATGCAAAGAACGATGGCGCAATCGACGCTGATGACGAATCGTGGCGATCGTATTTCGACGACGATGCTCTATCACACTTTTGGAACCCAACTCCTGAGGAACTGGCCGACTGGACTCGACGTTGGCAGGCAACGCCTGTGGAGAAGCGATTCACCGATCCGACGCTAGAGACGCCGTGGGATTTTGGATCAATGATTGAGGCGTTTCACAATGGAGAATACAATTTGTTGCGGGTGACTCGCGTATCAGAGAACGCTGGGGCACTGCAATTCGAGGCTCTCGCGTTTCCTTACGGCGGCACGGGCTGCATGCGTGCGTTGGTTGAGTGTTTCGGCGGAATCGTCACTGGAGAGATCGACACCTGATCAACTCGCGATAACAATGCGGTGAACGGGAGCCGCCAATGACGCGGGCTTTGAAATTATAGGTTTTTGGCGGCGGCCTCGTTACCGCGGTCGTTCGCCAAATGCGCTGGATATCGGGACAGTAATATAAAATGAAACCAATACTTACGAGCCAAGTGCGTCCCATGGAATCGTAAACGTTCCACGAAGGAAGCTATCCGGGTTCTTTCGTGGAGTTCGCAATGGCTCCTTTTGGTCTCTTCCGGTTTTTGTCGTGCTTTCGATTTTCATTTCGAATTACGGTCGAAAGCCGCACTGTGTCGCGAGAATCAAGGGACTTTGAGCCGTTTCTGCCCAGAGGGTTTTCAGACTCAAGAAACCTTACGAAGCTAACCAATCCTGGTCATTTGGTATACTGATCTCCTAGAGATACCTATCTCGCACAGGGGACTTAAACCCCACAAACCAATGCCCATGACGGGCGTACCATTGCGATCGACTTCATCCAATTTCCCTTCCTCGCCCTCGGTCATCGCGGGCGTTCCCTTACAAAGCGCCAAATGAGTTTGCGAGTCAAAGTAGTTGTCATTACGCTTCTCGTGATCGTGTTTGTGGTCGGAGCACTGACTTCTCCTTGGTTGATTTACTACTACCGCGAGTCGCAATTCAATTCCGCTCGCTATCTGGTCGAATCCAATGGTGGAGGCCTGTCGTTTGGTATGGTTGACGGTGAATATTTCCTCTATCTTTCTAACGCGACAGATCAAACTATTGATCAATTGTTACCATCACTCCTGAACTTACCAACGGGCTTCACATTTATAGGTCCTGGTGAGGATCGCGAGTTCTGGTTGACCGTAAATGATGCCTCAATATCTGATAGTAGACTCGCGAAACTCTGCGAACTGCACCTGTGTCACATTTGCTTGCAGAATTGTCAAAACCTAACGGATGCCTCGGCGATTCAACTCTCAAAATTGGCTCACACATATGTCTCGATTGGCGAAGGGGTACCTTTTTCCGATGACGCTATTAGACGCTTACAGTCCTCCCTGCAATACCGGTGCGACGTTTACCCCAAGCGGGCGGAATAAGCCAGGGAAATCGGGTAAGGATGCCCGTTTCCGGTTACGCTCCCCACACCAACTAACACTCACCCCTCCACCATCACCTTCGCCACACCAGCCGCCTTGGCAAAATCATCCCCGGTGACCAGCAGGTAACTCTGCTGGGCGATCCGTGGCGAGTTGCCAAGCCAAGAGCAGACCACGTGCAGTGGGAACTCGCGCTGGAGTAATCGTGTCATTTCGGCAGGAAGGTTTGCGTTTTTCCAACTCGGTTCTGTTGTTGCTGCAGCTAAGCAGTCGCTATAATGCGTAAGCCTGAGAAAGGCTTCTTTGTTGTTCCAAGATCATCTCAGTGCATGAACGAGAGTAGGTTTTGATTTCCTGGGGATGGACCAGTTTTTGGCTTATGCAAATCATTTTCGTTCTAGACCAGGATACTGATACAGATGAGATTGAGCGGGAACTTCGCCAGATAAGCGGTATTTCTTGGGTTTTAGGTTCAAACAATCTTGCGATTCATGTACACGAAAAACTCCTAGAGTCGACGGAGGAACGCATCCTTGACTCCGTAGCTCGAGGAGTATTCCCCAGGCCTCAGAGGATTTCATTGACAACTGAGTATCCAGAATCGACTGCTCTTTGTGGTGCTCTTCAGGTGGAATTGCTAGACCGATACCTTCCGATTGCGATTGAAATGATTACTAAAGACCTCGTGTTGATCGTTGATTCGATTGACGATGAACTTTCCATGCTCACGGTCCGAGGCCCAAAAGAATTGGCATCGGAGGTTGATCGGATCAGCTCATGGATCATGTCAAAGTGTGCTGTCGGCTTACCTCACGAGCCTTAGTCACCACGCCTGCGGTCTCCGGCATCTACGCTCGCGGGCATCCGCCCTGGCTCGCTTCGCGCCTACGACCGCTCGCTCCGCTCTACTTGTCCGCCTCCGGTGACTGGCGGATTCCGGATGGACTCAGGGCAACGCGGAAGCCGTGGCCGTCGTTGCGGTTCGACGGGTAGTACCTGCCCCGGAGCGCCGACCGACAATCCGCGGCCCTGATGAACCAACCGCCGCCACGGTTCACGCGGTCCGAGCCCTCACGCGGTCCAACAGGATCGCTGACTGCACCGTTGGGATACTCACCGTACCAGTCGCTACACCACTCCCAGACATTCCCGTGCATATCGTATAGGCCCCAAGCGTTTGCCTTCTTCTCACCGACAGGGTGCGTCTGATTGTTGCTGTTGCCGTCAAACCAAGCATAGTCGCCTAGTGATTTTGAACTCTCTCCAAAACTATACGCAGATTTGCTGCCAGCCCGACACGCGTATTCCCACTCTGCCTCGGTCGGCAATCGATACACGCGACCTGCAGCCTTCTCCTCGGGCAAGTCCGAAAGCTTCTTGCAGAATTCGACAGCATCCAACCATGAAACACTTTCGACTGGGTTATTAGTGCTGCTTCCTTTAATCTCGTCACCTTGGAAGTAACTCGGCTTGGTACCCATCACCTTTTCGTACTGTGCCTGCGTTACTTCATGCACACCAAGATAGTAGTCCTTGCTGATCGTCACCTCGTGCTGGGTTTCGTCTTCGAAACGGGCTTCTTCGCTCTCGGGCGAACCCATCATGAATGTACCCTTGGGGGTCAGCACCAGTTTCATCCCGATGCTGTTGGTGATCTCTTTGGGCGGCTGAGATTGCAGGTGCTCTGCGAAAACTACCAGCATCAAAACGAGAACTTTGGAGAAAATTGATGGCGTGATTGGCATTGAACATCCTCTCAAGGAAAACTCAGAGTCTGCAGGTCGTAAGCTTTCGACGCACGATCCAGTGTACCATCTGCGGTGGAGTATTACCCCGCGCGACAAAAGCGCGAGTTTTGGAGCCTCTTTTCCATAACCGGCAGGTCATGCCCGCAAGTTCTTGGGCGGTTTCATTTCCCTAGATCAGCGATTTCATTGGTTTTTCGCGTGACTGCGGTGCGTGAGAGTCGTTTTATCTCTACTCCATAACCCGAGAAACGCATCAAAGACAACTGACCTCCGGGTTATGGCCGGCGCGATCAAGGCGCGAGTGATCGGCGTTTGAAGACGCCGAGTTTTCCGTTGCCAAGCGAACTTGCACGGAAACAATAGACGAGCTCGGCCACGTAAATGCATTTCGCTGGTGTCTGCCAGTCCTGTGTTGTCGCAGTACTCAATTACCCATGAGCTCCGATCGCTCGAAGGCAATCTCAATGCCGCTGCCAAGCAAAACCGGCTGCCGCGCTTTGTCGCGGTATTATGCGCACCTGAGTTGAGTTGAATAATCGGTTATGGTAACCTCAGCCGCTAGAAATAATCTTTCCCCCTTCACTAGTTGGGGGAGAATCTATAGTTCGTCACTGAATCAGAATGCCCAACGAAGAGTCATTCATTGCTGCCTATACACAGGCCGATCGCCATCGAATCGCCTTTGCCTCCAATGGCCAGGTCGGATCGGAACTTCGTGACGATAATCGAATGTTCCGAACGGAAATCGCTAAATCCCTGATTCAGTCTCCCGAAAGTGCTAACGACGATTTGATCCGCGATCTTTACGATGCTGAAACAGCATATTCGAAGGCTTCGTTCGGCGTGCATCACCAATTCGTCTCTTGCCTTGCATCACAATTGCTCGAAAGGGGCGGTGAAATAAACATCTCTCATTATTATTTGGCATGCGTTTTTCGCGGCCAAGATGCCTATTTGTCATCTCAATGCGTTACACTAACCAAGGATGCTCGGGATCGTGCGATCGCAACGATCGATACTTTGATTGAACGTTCGAACGGCGATGTTCCGCCCTACTACCAACGAATTCGCGACAACTTGGCTCGTACACCATAATCGTGACGAACAATCGGATGCACCAAAGTCGCCGGTCGGTGCGCTTTGGCAATGGAGAGATCATCGCGGCGACTTGGTGATCCGTAACGTTATCCGCAATAGCACATGAACGCTGAACTTGCAGACGCGATACGGTTGTTTCGCCAGGATCAAGAGTTGGCGCTGAAATACATCCATGGCGACCTTCGAATTCCCGTTCCGCGAACGGCACGCGAATGGACTGAGATAGGACACACGCACGCAGTTGCTGCAGAGGCGATGACAAAACGTGATGGCGTTACTCTCTACGTCCATGGCTACGGAATCGAAGTTACACACCCAGAATTCCAAATCGATTTCGACTACGGGCCTTACGGACAATGCGACTGTTTTGATCATTGGCGACTGTCGTTACACCGACATATGCGGCTTGCGCTGCCGAATCCGGTTGATGACCCTCGCCCTATCTCGGAATGGTTATCGGAGGCCGTGGATGCTGGCGACCTCATCAAGGTTGCTGAATCGTACACCCTTCATTATGATCCTCGTTTACGGTCGGAATGGTCACACTCCTCGTATTCGGCGGATAACAATCCGACGGACCGACGCGGGGGATAGGCCGCTTCCTGATGGAGAGTTTACTTGCCCCCGCTCGGTCATCGGGGTCGTTATTTGGCTGACAGCTCATAAATGAAGCAACGCGAACTTGAGAAAATTGCGAACGCATTGCTCGGCCCGCGACTAATTACAATGGGCTTCGCGATTTTCGGAAGGGCGTTCTCTCGCACGATTCCATCGGGAGTCATACACACAATACTTTACGGCCTCGACACCCGAAGTAATCATAGCTTCCAAATGCTGTGCGGATTGAACGCGACTGTGCTGTGCGACACGCAATCCCCACACCAAGCCGGCGTTTTGGGAGGACGGCACCTGACACTTGATGGCTGGAGTGTGAACTCAGGTCGATGGGCCTGCCACAATGAAGAGACTGCGATTGCTAGTCTTGAGTCGATTCGAGCACTCATCGATGATTTGGTCGAGCCTTGGTTTCAATACAATGTCTCTCTCACATCCGTCGCGGACGTCATCCGCGTCAACGAATTGGGACTCGTCAAAGCGAGGCTGTATTATGCTGCCGGATGCAAAGACGAAGCAATCGCGGCGGTTCATCAGTATCTTGAACGTCTCCGAAGCCCTACTGCGTGGGACAGTCCAGCTTGGTTGAATTCGGAGACTGACGCTGCAACAATCCTATTGCGTGAATTAGAATACACACCACTGAACAATCGTGCCAAATAACAATCCAATGCACGCGAGTTGCGGGTCGCGCGTTTCCTGATGGTGAATCACTCGGCCGCAACCGCGTGATTGGTACCGTTATTTGGCAAAGACCATGATCGATGATGCAGAAGACTACATCAAAAAGATCTCGTCTGCGTATGTTGAGGGCCAGAGAACTGGTCACGATATAGCGAACGACATACTCCGCTATTGTGCTAGCATGAACTTGTCTCCCGAGGCATTGGAGAGAGTATTTCCTGTGATCCCCACATCGTTGTATGACGACTTGAAACGCGAGTTGCATGAGAATGCAGAGTGCAACGTCTACCGACGATGGACTTCCTCCGGTGATACAAGAACCGCCGAAATGGTTCACGCGGAGACACTGCGCATTCAACCATTACTGCGACAGATATCTGCTACAATGACACGACTGTTGCTCGTAGCAAGCCGACCATCATGACACAAGCCAAATAACAATCACGTGCACCCAAGTCGCGGATCGGGTGCTTTAACTTTTAGAGACGTTACTTGCCGCGACTGGGTGACGTGTGTCGTTCGTCGATTAAAGCATGCAGAAACCTGTCATCGAAATTGATGGTCTGTCGTTTGACTCGCTTGCAGGGTTCTTTGACGTGTTTGATACCGTTGTACTTGGAGTTACTAACTTCGGTCAAAATCTAGATGCCTTCAATGATGTGCTTCGAGGCGGATTTGGTTCGCCCGATGGTGGTTTCGTCCTTCGATGGAGAAACTCTAAGGTATCCAGAGACAGACTTGGTTACGACGAGACAATTCGATTTCTCGAACGGAAGATTACTACTTGCCATCCATCAAACGTGGTGTCCGTTCTCGGCGATTTAAAACTCGCGCGCAGTGGAGAGGGCGAAACTCTATTTGACATCATCTGCGGCATAATCCAGAATCATGGTCCTGGCGGTGAAGAAGCTGAGGACGGTATCGTCCTTGAACTCGAATAGAATCATCGACGAACAAACCGATGGACACCAAGCGGCGGATCAATCGCTTTGACTTTTAGAAACTTTCCTTGCCGCCGCTGGGTCATCGGCGGCGTTATCAACACCTATACGGTGATACCATGAACCTCAAGTAGTTTGGCGTCGATCGCGTCTCGCAATGCCTTTGCTGACGCAACGTCAAGCCCAATCCATTCGGTCGGATGCGCAAAGCGAATAATGATCGTTCGATGTCGTGGGTCTGCTGCTATCATGTATGTCAATTCACCGTCGTCGTCCGCTCCGGTCCTTCCATTAGGAAACCGTCGCATGTACTCCCCCGTTTGCTGCTCCTTGAATCGCTTGAGTAGCTCCGATTGGTTTCCATCGCCGTGATGCTGTGTTGCCATGTTTTTCGTTCCTTGGTTGATAACCATTACGTGAACCGAAGCCGTGATAAACCGTGTACTCGTGGCGGCTTCGATACCACGGCTCGGTTACGTTGGACGTTATCGGGCAAAGGGAATCGCCAACAGGTCTACACCACGATGGTACAACCTCGACGAATCCGCGCACTAACACCAACTGAACTCCAGCACCTTACGGTAGAACGCCTCCTCGCGTATCGGAAGCAAGCTCTGTGTCTTGAAAACACTTTGGCGGCTTCTGACTATACGGAAACGGCGCGCACACTAGACACCGCAGATATTTGGTTCAAAGACGACCAAAGATGGCAGCCGCTATATTATTCCATACTTCGTGAACTTGCCAGAAAACAACATGCCAGCGATGCCGAATGAATAAACCAAAATGGCTTGAACTGGTTTTGATCGCGATCTGGACTAGCCCTCCAATCGTTGGAGCTGCAATCGTTTGCCGTTATTTTCAAATGCCGTTTCTTGTCTATTGCTGCGTCGCCATCGTCGCTTTGATATTGTGGTTTGTTACAATTCTGGGATGGGCCTGGCTGACGTCATCGCGAGAAGCAAACACTCGCGACAACAGGGAAGCCCGATAAATCGGGTAAGGATGCCCGTTGCCGGGCACCCTTACCACACCAGCTAGCATGCGGGTCTGCACTCATCTGTGTTGCTTTCCCATTCGAATCTTTGCGCCCATTTTCTCCCAAACGGCATACATAACCCGGGTGAGCTGAATCGTTGTCAGCTCGCACTTTTCCAACCCGGTGGGATATGCCATGTCCAATCTATCGTTCTCGGATCTCTCCGTCAGCCAACGCCGTGAGCGGATTGCTGTTCTTCTCGCCATTGGCCTGCAACGCGTGCTCGACCAAAGAGTCCAAATCTCTGCCAACTCTTGCGACTCAAGCCTTGAGGTTTCCTCGGACTTGAGGCTCTCTGTGTCTCAACCCGAAATCGCGACGGAACTGCTTCGGGGCCACCCATCCTTGTCGGTGGGCTTGTTTCCGTGAGCCTTCAACCTGCCATAGATGAAGGAGGTTGGACGGCCAGCTGCGATCAACGATTTTGGAGGGCGACGAAGCGTTCCGCGGTCAAACCACGATGGACGAATCGAGACTAATGGCAGGTGCGATGCCGTAAAGGATGGGTGGCCCCACCACTGACGGTGGCCTCATCTGGATCGGGTACCAACCCGACGACCGACGGATCTTCCGCTCGGCGGGCGGAAGTTGGAAAGTCGCGCAGGGCAAGTACATTGAAACCATGCGTTACGGACTCGATGAAAAGTTCAAGCAGAGTAGCTTCGGCAAGGAGTTTGCGTTCGATTGCCGATTCGAGGGGGATCTATGGATCCAAAGCATGAAGTTGCCGGATGGGTCCGATATGATCGAGACATGGCAACGAATTAAGCCTGATGAAGACGTGTCCATGCGTCCAATCGATATCAAGCCTTCGGAATAGGAGCCTGCTCTTGAATCGGATGCTTCTTAGGGTCCTGTGAAACAGCTTCATGACAGAACTGGCACCACCGGAGTTGCCTTTGGCGGCCACACCCAGGAACATGGCGCATCTTAATGGCGGCGGTGATCTCATGCTGGCCCGCCGCCGGGCGGCGGCGTTGGGTAATTGCTACGCCGCCTGGCCGTCCACCAAAAAACGCGGGGACTGTCCCCGCGTTTTTTCTAGTAGGTAGTCACGATGAAAGCACTTGTGGTTGAAGACGATCCAACGATCGTCGATATGGTCGAGGATGTATTGTTTTCGTTGGGCCATGAATTCGAGGTGGCCACCAACCAGCAGGACACTCAGCAGCTCTTGCAGAGCATGGATTTCGAGTATGTCCTGCTCGATCTTCAGATCCCCGCGAAGGCCAATCGAGGGGGAGCCGACAAGCAGTACGGCATCAATTGCCTCAAAGACATCCAGCGTATGAAAGCACCGAGTCCACCGCCGGTGATCATGATGACAGCCCATTTGGTCGACTATGCCAATCTCTCGGGCGAGCTACAACGCAACGGAGTCCGAGAGTGCATTACCAAACCGTTCTCGAACGCGATCCGCCCACTTTCGGATGTCATCGTAGGTGTGCTCAGTGACTGCGGTCCAAAAGCCAAATCGATCGCAGCACCTAAGCCTTCACCGAGCGCGATCGTGCGTGAGACTCCGGTGATCGAAGCCAAGCAATTCGCAGGGGGCGAGTTGGTGTTCAAGCACGACCGGATCACCCTCTGTGGGCAGACCATCTTTTACTATTCCAGGTCCAAGCAAACGACACGGATCCTCGAAGCTCTAAACGTCAAGAGTCAAACCGGCACTTGGATCGCCAAGAGCGGTCCGGAGCTGGTAAACGAGCTTGGCATTGTATCTGGGCAAAACTCGATCACTTGTTCGATTCGCGCGTTTCGAGACTCGGTGGTCGACTTACTCAAGTCGGAGCTTGGGATTGTCTGCGGGAGGCAGGATGTCATTTTCAGCGGTGGAATGGGGTACCGATTCGCCGAGTGGATCACGATTCGGGACGCCAGGAAAGCCGACTCCGATCCGACTGAGATCGAGGACACACCAGCGAGTCGGCGTCAGCGGATCTTGGAATTGCTGGGCGATGGCGGAAAGCTTCGCTCCACCTGAATCGCAACCCACGTGGGGTGCAG
>Ga0194055_10000579_pt1 | contig 29575 bp, 33 predicted proteins | sample SepL449m_MetaG_FD_155482 | JGI IMG/M metagenome (GOLD analysis project Ga0194055, IMG submission 155482) | Anoxic zone freshwater microbial communities from boreal shield lake in IISD Experimental Lakes Area, Ontario, Canada - Sep2016-L442-9m | ecosystem: Environmental > Aquatic > Freshwater >... | reverse complement strand
TGGGGCGATTGCTGCGGCTAAGACTGAGGCAGCTATTCAGGCTGAACGTGCATCTATTGCTGCTAAGGCTGAGGCGATGGCTGTAGCTAAGATTGCTGCTGAGACTGAGGCGATTGCTGCTGAGACTGAGGCGATTGCTGCGGCTAAGACTGAGGCAGCTATTCAGGCTGAACGTGCATCTATTGCTGCTAAGGCTGAGGCGATGGCTGCGGCTAAGATCGCTTCTTATTGCTATCCAGATTCTGATGATTCTGATTATTGCGATCCTAATAAAGAATTTTATTAGTTTTTTTTGAGATTTGAATTACAAATGGTACTTACCATTTGTAATTCAAACAAAGAAAGTATATATCAAGTACTGTTTAGTGTAGTTTAGTAGAGTTTTTTTAGGAGTTTTTTTCAAAAAAAATTTATTTATTTTTCTTTTCATGTAATATTGAAAATTCAGTTAATTTTTTATAATTTTATAATTACAAAAAAAAAATTGAAATATTTATATATTGTTAAATCTATTTATTTTTATAATGATGCAAAAGACACAGAAGATGTCAGAGACACAAAAGATATCTGAGACATTAATTACTCTTGAAAAGGAATTAATTACTCTTGAAAAGGCATTAATTACTCTTGAAAAGGCTCATGCTGACTACGACCAGATTTCAGAAGTAGCCGAAAATGCCGATCTCGCTCTTGATTCTGCGGAGTCTAATAGAATATCTGCTGTGAAAGAGGCTTATGATGCTTCAGCAAATCCTGATTTACCACCCGAGATAGTTGTCAGTTTAACATTAGCTATGGGTTTTGCTTATAAAGCTTTTGAAGAAGCTGAGGCTTACTATGACGAGACTTCAGTAGCAGAGAAAAACGCCAGACTCAAATTAGAGGCTGCAAAGTTGAATGTAACCTCTACTCGGGCAGAGCTTGTCGAATTTACGGCGATGGTTGCTGCTAATATGGTTGCTTAAGCTTTCGGTGAAGCTTTTGCTGAAAACTACTAAGTGCAAATGCTGCTATCTTTAGATGTTAAAGCTTTGCTTTCGCTGTAGACGACTAAGTACAAATGCTGCAAAAAAATTGCACTTATTTATTATTGATTTATTATTGATTTATTATTGTATATCTCATATATTATTTATTATTTGAAGTGTGTAACATGGCAGTTATTATAACTTTAGAAGATGATCCTAAAAGGTCTAATAGCAAGATCTTTGTTGCCATCAACGATTATCGTGGAGTACAAACAGTTCGAATTTTTGATTTAGATGCCGACGATTATGTACCCGATAATCATGATGCAATTATACAATGCATCATGGAAACAATCGCAGTAGAAAATGCTGAAGCTGACGGTTCTATCTACCACAAAAAACACGGCAAGTTTTTTGCGGCTCAGGTTGATGTTGAGATTGAGGCTCAGGTTGATGTTGAGATTGAGTAGCCTTGTGCCGTTGAAGAACTTGCTGTAGCATTTACAGCTCTTATCACATCTACTAGATAGCAGTAAGAACTGATTGCTGCTATCTAGTAGAGTTTTTAAGAGTTTCTTCTTAAAAACTGTTTTTATTGTTTTATTCATGTAATATTAAAAATTCTGTTAATTTTTTATAATTTTATAATAATAAAAAAATTGAAATTTTAATATATTGTTGATTTCATCAATTAATTATTATTTGAAGTTTGTAAAACATGTCAACTTTTTTTTTGACACTGTTCCACAATAAACCTTTTCCAGTCAATACTGGATCCACGCAGATAGAGCGTATGCAGAAGCCCCATATTATGTGGTACGGACCTACCGAGATGCCTCATATACCAAAGCTGCCAACTTATCCTAATTGCGACGCCATGGGTCGCATCATTATCGAAGACGGTATAGATCGCCTTCATGCTGGATGGCCGCCAACCCGTGCAATAGTATGTCATACCGCCTTTGCTAGCGACATTGCCTTCAATATAGTGCTTCAGAGTACTGAGAGTCTTCATGAATTCATGGAGAAATACGAAATGCTTGCGTTATGTGTAATCAGCGAGAAAGAGGTTTTGATTCTTTCCGAGATTTCTTATAAGAAGCTATCAGAGAAGTTATCCGAGGATAAAATCGATACTACAAATACAGCATCCCACTTGCTCCCTGGTCCTAACCGTCTCACTCAAGCGCAATATGATGAAGTAGTTATGCGTCTGAAGCACAACTACTTAGACTATGGCATAGGCGTAATGATCATAGATGAAAACGGGTTCAAGTATCACATCGTAGTACCGAATAGGAAAGAGTACAACAACTATAAAACCGAGTACGACGAAAAGAAGAGATTGTTTAGTATTGTTAACGATAAATACCACGCCAACGCAAAGCGCACTCGATCGGGAAAGAAGTATAACGGTAGTTGCAAAAACTAGGTAGTTGTTATAGTTGTTATAGTTGTTATAGTTGTTATAGTTGTTATAGTTGTTATAGTTATTTAGCACAAGATAGTATCGTCAAATAATTTTTTTTTTTATTATCTAATTTTAAAAAAAAAATTGAAATTATTTATTATTGTATATCTCATTTATTGTTTATTATTTGAAATTCCTTCCATGAATAATTCAGATGAAGAAGCTATATCGATTTTAATGAATTATTTGGCTCAAGAACCAGCAGCACCTGCACCAGCACCAGAACCAGGAACAGCACCAGCACCAGCACCAGGAACAGCACCAGTACCAGGAATAGCACCAGCACCAGTACCAGCACCAGAACCAACACCAGCACCAGCACCAGCACCAGCACCAGCACCAGCTGCAGCAGGAAGAGAAGCTGCAACAAGAAGAGAAGCAGGAGCAAGAAGAAGAGCATGTCAAGGACAAGCAGCTGCAACAGCAAGAGGACACGGATGTGGAGCAGGAGCACCAGGAACAGCAGGAGCACCAGCACCAGGAACAGCACAAGCACCAGCACCAGTACCTGCACCAGCACCAGAACCAACACCAGCACCAGCACCAGCACCAGCTGCAGCACCACATCCGTGTGTCTGGTGCTGGTACGGATGCTGTTGCTCCTGCTCCACATCCGTACCAGCACCAGTACCAGCACCAGCATCAGCACCAGCACCAGTACCAGCACCAGCATCAGCACCAGCACCAGCACCAGCACCAGCTGCAGCAGGAAGAGTAGCAGGAGCAGGAAGAAAAGCAGGAGCAGGAAGAAAAGCAGGAGCAGGAAGAGTACCAGGAGCAGGAAGAAGAGCATGTCAAGGACAAGCAGCTGCAACAGCAAGAGGACACGGATGTGGAGCAGGAGCACCAGCATCACATGCAGCATTACAAACAGCATTTGCAGCAGCAGCAGGAAGAGGAGCAAGAGCACCTCCACCTCCACCTCCACCTCCACCTCCACCTCCACCTCCACCTATTTTAAATAAACGCTCTATTGAAGCTATTGAAGTCAATGCCAATGCCAATGACAAAATAGAATCAGATAAACGTATCAAGGTTGAGCCAGTTGCTCAGGATGCGCTAATTGCTCCAGAAAAACGTAGTGTGCGTACCTTTGTGATTAAATTCTCGAACAATCAAAAACTAATCTATTTTTGGAACCAAGAAATAACACCCTCTATTGTAAATGGTTTCGTGAACCACCTTAAAGATGGTATTTCCGTGTTCAGTAGTGAATATAACTTAAATGAAGCATTAGACAAAGCATTTGACAATACAATTAGATTCTTTAGGAATTTTAAAATTACAGTTTCAACTATCAGTACTAATTCTCGTATCATTACTGATACCAAAGGCCTTCATATCACTTTAGATTTTTTTGGATCAGGTAAAGCTTTATTTGTAATTCGTTTTAATGAATTGACCATCATAGATACATTTGAGAAGCTGGCGATATCCAAAATTAAAAAAAACATAGCAGATAATGCCTGTGTTTTTGCAGTAAATACAGACTCCTTCGCTAAATTTGCAAAAGAAGATGCTAAACAAGCTAAAATAGTCTTTGAAACGGCTAAAAGTGACCTTGAAACGGCTAAAAGTGACCTTGAAACGGCTCAGGAAAGAATTACAAAATTTAATAGTGTCTATGAAATAGCTCAGAAAAACGCTACGACTCAGGAAATAGATATGATGGCTTTTAGTATTGACGCGGCTCAGAAAAACGTTATTGCGGCTCAGGAAAAATTTGACGCGGCTCGGAAAAGATTTGACGCGACTCAAGTTGACGTTATCTTGACTAAAAATATAGCATCAAAAGCTGCTACGGATTCTGAAAAAAAAAAGGAGGATAATGAAGCAGCTCTAGATAATATTAAGGAAATAAAAAATGTAAATACTCTTTTGATAGATAGATTTTTTATATCTTAATTCAAGTAAAGCCAAAAAACGCTGCATTAAAGTCGAGTATAGACTTGTAATGTCTTTTACTGCACCATGGTGTAGTTTAATTGCATCCATAAGTACTACTACGACTGGAACAGCTTTTTATTTTGCATTGCAACTTACAAGTATTAATTTATAACGTGTATATAGAGTATATAGAGTATTTAGAAACTGTTAAGTCTTCTAAGACTTTTACATGAAAAGAACAATACAAGATTTTTTTATTATTATCTAATTTTATAAAAAAAATTGAAATATTCATTTGTAGCAATTAATTTTAAAAAGAAACTTTTATAAATATAAAAAAACTATGTCTATTGAACTTAGAATACAACAATTAGAAAAAATAAATTTATACTTAGAAACTTTTGAATCTGAAAAAATTATTGAATATAATAAGATGCGTTATATAACCGAATTATTATTAGATGAAAATGATATTGATATTTTAAAATGTTTTAGATCACATAATTTTAAAGATACATTTTTAGATTGGTATTCAAAAAATTGCAAAAAAATATATAATAGCAAAAAATTTAGTGAAAAATGGCGTGTTTCGCCTGATTTTGAGTGGTTACGTAATAATATTCTAATATTACGTAAATGGAATAATTGTTATAATAATTTTGAATTACAAAATGAATATACATTTATAGAACCATATCATATTATTGATATTATAAATAATTTAAAAAACTTTAAGACTATTATTGAATATAGTCTCTTATAGTTTATAAGTAATATTTAATAAACACGAATACCAATCTCTTGCTTTCCAATTATTATGATTATCTGGTATTGTATTTGATTGTAAAGATTTAATTATACTTGTTAAATTATCATTTCCGCCAATTAAATTATTACGCCAATATATTTGAGGAAATGTTGGATGATATTTTTGTCTTTCTATTTTATTATTACTTGATTCTATTTTAGAATGATTTATATTATATTTTTGTAATGTTTCTAAAGCTTTTAGACTATGAGGACAATATTCTAAATAATAAATATTTATCATAATATATTATAAATAAATATATTATTTATTATTAAAAAAAAAATTGAATAATTATATAATTGAAAAATGATTATATAATTATAATTAATTGAAAAAAATATGCTAATTAATCATAACGATGCATTACCAAAATCAAATGAAACTTGTTGTAATGAACTATATTATCTTTATAATATTTTAGTACCTGATGATGTAAACCCTATATTAGGACGTGAGATTTATAAAAATGAACTTGAAAAAGAAATGAGTATAGAATATAATTCTAGTGACAATAGTGTAACAATTAAATGGAGAGGATATACAGTAATACGTGAATATAATATAGAAACAAATGCAGTACGTAACGCTATGGTAGCTATTCTTAGGAGACTTACTGATAAAGATTCAAATGTAAAATGGCCTATCCGTGAAAGACCTAAATGCGCAAATGCATCAAATACACATTTTATTGCAACAACATATGAGAGTTATATTGCTTTAAAAAAAAATTGAAAATATATTTTCTTGACATATGTTAACTTTTATAATGATTAAGGTAATAACAGATGTTACGCAAGAAAATCACTTCATCCGATTTTTTGAAATTAGTTGTCAGCGATACAGAATCAGACAACAAATCTCCAAAAAAACTTCGTCTAAAGAATGAAAAAAATAGCATCAAGCTTCTACTTTTAGCTATGACTTTTTCATTCACCTCACACGTTACTATGAATAATATATTTATGCTAGATCTAGGAAAACTCACAGGTGAGGAAGATGAAAACAAACAAGCACACTTTTTAAAAACTTTTGGTGACTATTGCCCTAAAATTGTTTATTTACGTCTCGGTAAGGCATGCATCAATACCGAAAACGACAGTCACGTAAAATACTTGTGCGAAACAATCAAACTACAATTAAAATCGCTAAAGTCACTCAATCTTTCAGGTCTTGATCTTAATGATGATGATGCTTGTAAAATCATAATGGCTTGTGAACAGCGCTCCAAAAATTGTCAAATTAATTATATTAATCTTAGTGACAATGAGTTAGCATGCCTAGATTTTGTGATACCTGGAGACTTACCAAAATTAAAAATGAACCTCAGGGTCTTAAATTTGAGTAAAAATAATTTAGGATTTGCTGGAGATCCCTTTGCCAAAGAATCAGATGCATTGTATGATACAATTCAAACTCTCAATACAATTATGTTAGAGTTTCCTATGCTCTCGACTCTTAAGATGAACAATTGCAACTTTGGTGATATAGAGGGTAATGAAATTGCCAAAAATCTTGTTAATTGCACTTTAACAAAACTTGACCTTGGTAATAACACCTGGGAAAAGTCAGAAGACGAATCAGTTAACAAGTCAGAAGACGAATCAGTAAAGGAAAAACTGACGAGAGCCTGGAAAGGCCCAACAAAAGGACTCATATGTTAGAAAAATTATATGACTATCATGATTATAATTATGATTATGATTTGATTATTTGTATCTTTTTTTATACGTATAGCAAAAAAATTGATTTTTTTATTAGTTATAATTAATTTACAAAGAAAACAATTTATTAACAATGAACATAGTTATTAATACAGATTTTAATATTCAAATATTATTTGAAAGAATATATTTATACTTAATAACTTTTTATTCAGATAATATTATTAAACGTAATAAGTTACCCTATATAACTGAATTACTATTAAATGAAACAAATATTAATATTTTAATATGTTTTAGTAAAAATTTTGATCAAAAATTTTGTTCAGATAATCCACAAGCTATTGATCCATATTATTGTATTCCACCTAATTTAGAGTGGTTTTTTATTAATCGCATAAAATTATACAGTGATGAAAATATTAATATTAAAATACCACAAGATCTTGAGTGGTTATATCATAATATTAAAGCATTATATCGTTGGAATAATAATAATAAAACTGGTGAATTACGCGATGATATAGAGTTCGTAGAACCGCTATATTTAAAGTGTATTTTAAATAATTTAAAAAATTCATATTACTATTATCTAAAAGAAATAGAAAAAAAAAGTAGTAACAAAGTAGTAACTTTTAACTTTTAAAAATATAATTAGCAATAATATTTTTAATTTTTTTATCAGTAAAAAAATTAAAAACTATTGAAAAAAGTCAAATTAATTTATTAATAAAAAATTGAATTTTTAATTAATAAATAATCTTTAAATTATATTTAAGAGTGATAATGTCTATACAGCTTATAAATGTTTTAACTGATATTCCTAAAGATGTATGGCGTGATGTATTACCTATTAATAGAACAAATATGTTAAGACTTTTATGTAAAAATATAAATATTGCTATTGATTTAATACAACCTTTTACTACTATTGAAATGAAATTTAACATTAGTGATTTTAAATATCGTATTACTGCAGAAAAAATAATAAAAGTTTTAAAAGAAATAGAAAAAATAAGTTTTCGATGTAGTATAAAAAAATTATCTCTAGTACAATGTGACATTAGAAGAGAAATAGCTTTTCAGAATCTTGGAAAAGTAATAAATAATTGTAAATTTATTGAAAAACTAAATCTTAGTAATAATGCAATTAATAATAATGGAATAAATATTATTGCAGAAAAGTTAATACATTGTTCTGAAATAAAACAAATTAATCTTGGAGGTAATATAATTACCGATTTTGAAAGTCTTCAAGTATTAACTCATTGTAAAAAATTAACTTTAATTGATATTAATACAAATATTTTTGGCGATATTGGAGCAATTAGCTTTGCAAATGCAATTGTAAATTGTAAAAATATATTAAGAATTGTACTTAATAATAATGATATTGGACCAGATGGTATTGAAAGACTTGCAGAAGTTTTTGGAAACCTTGAAAATCTTATAAGTATTAATTTAAGTAATAATAGATTAACTTCTAAAGGAGCAACAATTCTTTCAAAACAAATTATAAAATGCTCAAAATTATCTTGTCTTGATATAAGTTATAACCATATAGATGATAATGGAGCAGAAAGTATTTCAAATGTATTACCATACTGTTTATTATTTACTAATCTTGATCTTTGTGGTAATCAAATTGGAGATAATGGAGCTAATTATTTCAAAAAAGTGTTTATACAATGTTCAATGTTACGTTTTATTAATTTTGATAAAAATAAAATCAGCATTGAAGGGTCGGATAGTCTTGCTGAAGTATTAGTAGATTATCCAAATATTATATGTTCGCGTTGTATTTAATTGTATTTAATTGTATTTAATTGTATTTAATTGTATTTAATTGTATTTAATTGTATTTAATTGTATTTAATTGTATTTAATTGTATTTAATTGTATTTAATTCTATCTCATTATATTTATATAGTTGATTTTTGTGAGTTTAAAAAAAATTGAAATTTTTTTATATTGTTTTTTTTATTTATTTCTAAATTATTAAAAAGATCATAATGACAACTAAAGATACTGATTCTACTGATGACGTTCAAAACGCTATTAAGCTTATTTCAGATAAGCATGCTTCAGCATTAGAAGCTTGTAAACAGTATATAGAAGCTGAAAAAATTAGTAAATTTAATCTTGATGCAACAGGCATATACCGTTTAATAGATGCTTATATGGCAATTGCATCTACTGATAATGTTAGATACGCTATTAAGCTTGTTACTGATAAACATAATCAAGCCTTAAAAGCTTGTAAGCAGTATTTAGCTGGCGAAAAGTCGAGTAAATTTATTCTTGATGCAACTAGCATACGTAATTTACTAAATGCTTGTGATATTGTACGTAAGCTAGATGCTTATAATATGGAAGCTGCTGCTTTTGTTAATAATTTCTCAAGTAAGAGCTCAAATGATGCTAATGATGCGAATGTATGTAAGACTCTATATATGATATCATCTGAAAAAAATTCAGCAATGGTTGCAGCTGCAGAATTTTCTAAGCTTTCAACTATGCTTTAAAATTTAAAGACTATTTAATATGCATAAGTTCCCCAATGTCTACATTTAAATTTAGTATATATATATATATTTCCTCCTAATTGCCTCCATCTATCACAAAACCAATAATCTTCTGATAAATAGATACCATCTTTCAATTCTGTATCAAAATAACGAAAATATGTTATATCTAATGCATTATATATATCATTTGGAAAACTTTCACGCATTTTTTCTAATACATTTCTTTGAATTAATAATATACCTGTCCCGGTATATCTAGTTTCAATAAATTCATCATTAACATTAATTGTAGGATCATCTAATAAAATAACAACTGGTTCTTTTGTCATTGTTTGTATTGCATCAGATGTTAATGCTATCAAATTAGTCTGATTTACTAATTTAGTTATTTTATCCCAATTTATTTTTTTTTTAGGATATACACCTCCTACAACAGGTTTATTATAATCTAACATTTTTATTATATCTTCAGGTTCAAATTCTATATCTGCATCTAAACATAATAAATGTGTATATTGTGTAGAGTTCATGAAAGTATGAGTTAATGTATTTCTTGCTCTAGTAATAAGACTTTCATTATAACAATATTCATAATCTACTAAAATACCTTTATCTCTACATAATCTTTCGAATTTTAATAAACTTGTTAAATATCCAACAAATAATTGACCACCATATGCAGGTGTAACAACTAATATTGAAATATCTTTATATAATGACATAATATATATTTATATCTCATTGTTTAAATAATTTTGTCTAAAAAAAATTGAGATATTTATATATTGTTAAATCTATTTATTTCTATTTATGATGAAAATGTTTGGATATCATAATCAGACCGTTGTTTACACACTTTTCATGATCATGATCATGATCATTATGTTAGCAAACACTAAGATTTGGTAATATGAAAGTAATACTTTTATAGGTACTATTTTTTTTTTATCTTATATAATAATATAATTATGTGTATATTTGCAAAATATAAAGATATTTTTGGAAAGTCAAATGAAGGTGTTCATTCAATAAGATTCTTTGATTTTGCAATAGTAGATTTTATAATGACATTTATTGGTGCGTATATTATATCATTATATTATAAAAAAGATGTTTGCTTAATATTTCTATTATTATTTATATTTGGTGAAATATTACATGTTTTATTTTGTGTCAAAACAAAATTTATATCTTTATTTTGTTATTCTCAACCCGAAACGTGTCAAAATTGTTTAGATTAAAAATAATATATATTATTAAATAACCTATTAAATAAGATATTAAAATAGATGTATTTTGATTTATAATTAAAAATACTAATATAAATATAAATAAATATTTATTTATATATGAAAAAATTCCTAATAAAAAAAATATAATATCCAATAATGATATATTTATATTAAAAATTTTTATTACATATATATTTAAAAAATATGAATAAGGAGGTATATTATTATTATTATTATTATTTTTTAATAAATAATTAGATGACATACTACTATTTTTTGAATCATCCCATGATTGATATATTAATCGTTTTCTTGTTATATAAATATTTAATTGATTACTTTTTAGAGCTATTGTTGTATCAATATGATAATTTAATTTTTCAATAAGATTTAATAATTTTTTACATCCTTTATTGCTAATCATCATACCATGTGTTGATAATGGAAATTCTGGAATATGTATATATTTATATTTATTATTTAATTTTTTTTCACATTCATTTTTATATGTACAGTCTGTCTTGTTAAGACAAACTCTAGAGTCTCCGAAGGAGACTGTACTTTTAAATTTACTTAAAAAATTAGTATATAAATGAAATAATAAATTTAAATCCATATTATATACTTGTTCTTTATCACATATTCCAAAACAACCTAAATATAAAATATCATAATCTTTAGGTAATTCTAACATTGCTTTATTCAATTCTTCATATAACTCGTCACTAAAATACACATCATCTTCTAAAACTAGTATATTTTTATAATTATTTTTTATTGCATCTTCATAAATTTTCATATGACTAACTCCACAACCAATAATTCCATTAGGGCATATATTTTGACAAGTTTTTGATACATATTTATTTAATTCTTTTTTTGATAATTTTAAAGGATTTATACCACAAAATCTTTCAAAATTTATATTAAATTTTTTACATTCTTTAGTTACTTTTTCTAATCTTTCAGTATCTTTATCCATATTAATTAAATAAACATTATCGACATATTTTTCCATATTATTATATATTAAATATTTGATTTATATTTAAAAATAAATTTTTAATTAATATCATATAAAATATGTCTAAACAACATATACATAAAAAATTGAATAATAATATTTCTGATAATGAAGATAATAATATAAACAAAAATAATAAAGAAATGTCTGAATTGTTAAATGAAAAAGAATTGTTAAATGAAAAAGATAAAATTGAATTAAGTAATAATGTTTCTAATAAAGAAGCATTGAAAGATAAAATTCATGAAATTCATAATTATCTTAGAAATAATGGTGCTGGTTATGGTATGAATGCTCTTAAAGTATTTAATCTTTTATATGGATTAAAGAAAATAGAAGAAAAAAATTTATTAGATAAAGTAAATTTAAAAAGACCAGATTGTGAATTCTCTTATTTACTAAAAATTGCTAATGAAAATAAAGATGATGAATTATCCACTTTAATTCGCGGAGATGTTCTAGATTCAATTAATTCATCTCCAATTAAAAATTTATTATTCTACGAAATCCCTAAATCAATGACTGGAAAAACATTTTCTTATTTGATTAAAGAGATAAATAAAATTACAATTATTGAAAAAACATGTAATGTTTTATTATCTGGTAAAATTTATGAATATTTTATTGGTAGAGATGAATCTGCAATTAGTGAATTAGGAGCATATTTTACTGATAGACATATTGTTGATTATATTTATACAAAATTAGATCCTGTAATTAATGAAGATGGTACAATCAATTCAATGATTGATATGTTTGGTGGTTCAGGTGGATTTACAACTGGATATATTAATTATTTAAATGATAAATATGATGGTATTAATTGGAATGATAATATTAATAAAATTTATCATTTTGATATGAATGAAGATGTAGTTAAATCTGCTGGTTTAGAATTCTTTTGTTTGACTGGTGTTCTACCTAATATGAAAGATAATTTAGCATACAGAAACTCTTTTACTGATAAATTTAATAATAAAAAATTTATGAATGTTATTACTAATCCTCCATATGGTGGAGATAAAACAGTACAATCAGATGCACAAATTAAAAGAAAGAAAATTAAAGAATATATCAAAAAAGAATTACTTACATTGAAAGATGAACAAAAAATTAAAACAAAATTAATACAAATTAAAAAAATAGAAGATCAAGAAAAACAAGATAAAAAAGATAGTGATAAAACAAAAGTTTCAATCGAAATGTGTAGTCAAAGAATTATAAAATATGCAAAAGATAATAAATTAACTGGAAATGATAAAGAAAGTTCTTCATTAATTTTAATTATGGATATGTTAGATATTAATGGTACAGCTATTGGAGTATTGAAAGAAGGAGTATTTTTCAATAAAACATATAAAGATATAAGAAAATGTTTAGTTGAAAATTTCAATGTTAGACAAATTATAAGTGTCCCGTCGGATCAATTTGAAAACACATCAACAAAAACATCTATTATTATATTTGATAATACTGAAGAAAAAACTAGCAAAGTTAAATTTTATGATTTAGTTGTTGAAAGATATAATGAAGATAAATTTGAAGAAGTAAGAGATGAAATTATTTTGACTAATAATAAAGGTGATATTTCTGGTATTAGTGATAAATTAATATCAGAAGCTACAAAACAAGAAATATTGACTAATGCTATATGTTCGCTAAATGGTAAAGATTATAATAAAAAAGTAATTGTATGTAATAAAGAATATGAATTTGTAAAAATAGGTGATATAAGTGAATTTAAACCTAAATCTAAAAGAAAAGCAAGTGAGGGAAAAAAAGAAGGTAAATATAATTTCTTTACATCAAGTGATAAAGTACAGAAATGTGATGAAGCAGATTATAAAGATGAATGCTTAATTATAGGTTCTGGTGGTGTAGCAAATATTAAAATAGATAAAGATTTTAGTTGTTCGGCAGACAATTTTATTGTAAAAACAAAATATAATAAATATATTTATTATTTAATTATTAGTAATATGAATATATTAATTGATGGTTTTACTGGTTCTGTTCTAAAACATTTATCAAAAGAATATCTTGTACATTTACAAATCCCTATTCCAAAATCAGAACAAAAAATAAAAGAATGGGTTGATAAGATATCAAAATCATATGATAAAAAAAATACTAAAACAAATAAGATTAAAGAATTAGAAGAATATGTTAAAAATAAGATTAAAGATATTGGTGAGAATGAAGATTGTGAAGAAGTAGAATTAGGTAGTGTATGTGAAGTTCAAGATGGATATGAATTTAAAGATACTGATTTAAATACAGATGTAAATAATATTCCATTAATTAGAGCAACTTATATTACTAATAAAATAATTACAAATTATATTAAAAAAGATAGTAAATTTGATAAATATATTGTCAAAAATGGAGATATTATATTTTCACAAGTTGGGAATGTTGGGTCTATGTGTAAATATCTAGAAAATACAAATGGATATAATAAGAGGAATGCGTTTAGATTAAGAGGAATTGATTTTAATCAAAATTATTTATATTATTATTTATTATCAGATAATTTTAAAAATAAGATATTTTCAAATGGTTCAATTGTTAAATTTATAAAAATTCCAGAATTAAGAAGTATTAAAATCCTTATCCCTAAAAATAAGCAACTTATTAAAGACCTAGAAGTTACATTTGACGATATTGAAAAACTATTAGGAGAAGTCAAAGAAGCAGAAACGCTATACAACCAACTTATTAAAGAGTTGTCTGACGAAGCAATACCTAAATAAGCACATATTTATATTTAAATAACATTATTTTATATAATCATAAAAAAATAATTTATTATTAATAATTATTATATATTTGTTAAATCATCCTCTTCTTTTTGTTTTAAATTCAAGTTCTATTGGAATATCTAAACATCCAATATAAAAATCAAGTGGATTTATTGGTATTTTTTCGTATATTTTACATAATTCTTTATAATCATCTAATGACTTTACATTATTTTCTTTACAAAAATTTATCCAATCATTTTTATCTTGAATAAATTTTTTAGTATCAACACCTAAAAAATCATACCAATTAGTCCATACACCTTTTAATTTAAAATATTCTTCAGGATTTTTTATATATTCATTTGTATAATCTTCTTTTGATTGAATATTTAATTGTTTATTTAATTCTCTAACATAATTAAATTCATCTTCTTCTTCACTGCATTTAGAATCTAATGCTTTACTATATCTTAGTCTCAATATAATTTTTTGTAATTCACCAGTTTTTTCAATAATAGAACAAAATGGAATATTATCATTTTGTTTAAAATTAAAATTATAATTACATTTATTTAATGTTACTACATTTATTTTTTGTTCTATTTTTTCATCAACATTTCTAATTTTTGCAATAATTTTTCTACATTTATCAAATGATTCATTATCAGTTAAAAAATTTTCAGTATCAATATATGGAATAATAACATATGCTTTCTTATTTGGAAAATTACTATCTAATCTATTTGGTCTTAATGTTGATTGAACTATTCTAATATCTGATTCCATATTTTCACTAAATACAACACCATTTAATTTAGGACAATCAAAACCTTCTCCAAAAATATAAACACCAGATATAATTCCCCATGATGCTTTTTGAAATTTAGAAATTTCACCTTCTTTTATTGATCTATCAATTAATTTAGTATCATATAAATTTTCTGAACTTTTACTATGTAATGATTTATTATAATAATTTTCTTTATTAATATTTATTATATTTAAATCAAGTATAATATCAATATATTTTTTAACTAATTCTGAATGATCAGTTTTATTAGTATAAATAAGTATATGTGTCAATTCATCATATTTTTCTATTGATTTCAAAGACATAAACGCCGATAAAAATAAATCTTTATGTTCCATTATAGAATTATCATTCAAATTTAAATTATTAATTATATCATTAATTTCATTTTCAGTATTTTTAAGAATTACTAAATTATAATCAGTAATTTTTTTATTTTCAATTGCCCAATTAATTGTTTTTTGATCTATTAATTCACCAAATATACTTTTATCATCCATTGAATATATTACTTTATTTGTTTTATTGTTTTCAATTACTTTTTCTGTTGCAGTCATAAATAATGTTTTATTTGATTTAATTTTATGAAAAGAATCTTTTGTTTTTTCAAAATAACTACCAACTAAATGATGTGCTTCGTCACCAATTTTAAAATCAAATTCATAATTTAATAATTTATGACAAGAATCATAAGTAGTAATAAAAAATTTACAATCATCAGATTTTTTATTAAAAAATTTATTTATATCATTTTCTTTAACTCCATCTTCACCACCAATATATAATATATTATCATGATTATTATATATTTTCATTATTTCTTTTCTCATTTGTTTTTGTAAATATATACTTGGAACACCAATTATAACTGTTTTATATTTTAATTTTTGAACTATTAATATTCCTAATAATGCTTTACCAAGACCACAAGCATGTATTAGTTTTCCAATATTATTATCTTTATAAAAATCATTTATTTTTAATAAAACATTTATTTGATGTTCTCTTGGAATAATACTATTATTTTTATTAAAAATTTTTAATATATTTATTTTATTAAAAATTTTTTTAATATTATTTTTTCTTATAATTAATTTTATTTGTTCTTTTGATAAAATAGTAAATTCTAAATTTAATGTTTTTAAATATGGAATAATTAATGGAATAATATCTTTTGTAAAAAATTCTATTCCACCATCTAAATAGTAATAATATCCTAATAATTTAAAATGATTTTGTAATAATTTTTCAATAATATCTAATTTTTTAATCTCTATTTCAATTGCATATTCAAAATATCCACTTTCTACTTCACCTGTTTTATATGTTGAATTTCTTTCAATCAAATTAATTGTTTTACCTAATTTACATACATTATATTTATCATATGATGTATGTATTCTTATATAAATATATCCTTTATTCATGTTCATAATATAATTAATAATATTAATATAATTTTTTAAATAATTTTTTTACAATTTTTTTAATATAAATAAAGATCTAATTATTGTTAATCTATATTTATTTAATAAACGATTAAAATGTGTATTATAATTTATTAATTCATTTGCACAAGATTTAAAAAATATAGAATAATCTTTAAAACATTTTTTTTTATTTAAAGTAGAATTTATATTTGTATTATTATTATCTAATAAAATACATTCAGAATTCTCATACATATAAAAATTTTGTAAGTTTGTGTTACCGTGTGATTTATCGTAAATATTATGATAAATCATTATACATTCGCAACAATTATTAATTACTGTATATAAAATATATGGTGATAATTTATTATTTGATATATACTTTTGAACATTATATGTATTTTTTGGTTGTATTTTAAATATTTTATTATTAATTTGATATGATGTAGAATAATTAAACAAAATTATTAACAATATTAATAATTTCTTCATTATATTTATAATAAAGATATTCTTTCTTATATTATTTGGGAATTTTTTTTAAAAATAATAATGGAATAAGTCCAAATAAATTTGTTAATATAATAAAAAATGGTATATTCGTAAAATTATCATTAGTTATTCCCATTAATTTTGTTAATAATCCTCCAAGTAATTTTCCAATAATATTTGAAAGATTATTTGCACTTATTATTGTTGCAAATAACATACCTTCGAGACCTGAAGGACATACTTGTGTTGCTATTACTAAAATAGGCAGTAAAGTTATTTTATAAAAAATAGATAATATAATATCATCTAAAATTACAAATAATGTATCTGGAATTCCAATTAATTTATTTACACGTGTTACTAATATTAATGTAAATATTCCAAGAATAACACCAAATATACATGTCCATTTTAAAATAGTACGAAGTTGTATTGATTTAAATTTTAGATTATATAATAATATTCCAAATAGAGATGATACTGAACTAAATAATGCTAATTTTCCAAAAAATTCTGGTTGAAAACCTAATTTATTTACTTCAAAAAAAAACATTGTTGTACCTATTTTTGGCATTGCATTCATTAACATTAAAAATATCAATGGATATAATATTTTTTTTTGCGATAAAATTTTTAATATTTTTTTTATTTTAATTTTTAATAATTGTATTGTATTATAATGTGAATTTTCTAATTTAAAAATTAAGGGTTCTTTTATAAATACAGTTATTGTTGCAGTAATAAGTGGAATTACTGCTGATAAATAAAACACAAAAGCTATATTATAATTTTGTAATAAATATCCTGATAAATATGAACTAATAATTGATCCTAAAGATGATGAAATCCAAAATATAGTTTGAATTGAATTTATATTCTGATTTTCTCGTATCTTACTTACAGCAATAGCATCTATTAAAACATCAGTAAAACTTAAACTTATAAAAGATAATGTAATAAAAAATACACCATAAATTATTGTTATATTTGTTAATGATACAAAATTAGCCATTATAATCCAAGATATTGATCCTAATAAGCTTGAACATATTAAATAACTCTTACGGTTATATCCAAAAAAAGGAAATGAATCAGATATAAAACCATACAATGGTTTAATTATTAAAGGAATTGCAGTTATACTAGTTATTATACTTAGTTCAAGAGGACTTAAATTAAGTATATCCTTATAATAAAAACTTATTGCTATTTTACTTATACCTGAAAATCCATGCGTAAAATATAATAATGCAATTTTCCATATTTCTGATGTTATTGGTATTGATGATATATTCTTTGACCAATAATATTGTAAATGGCTTTTTTGTTGCAAATTTAGATGTATATCTAAATTATTAATATATACTTCATCTGTACGTCTAAGTTTATTAAATCTTCTATTTAGTGTTAATGGTTGTATAATAAATGCTGAACTAAATACTAGGTTTAATAATAATATTTTTAATATTTTAGAAATTTTTAATAATATATATAAATATATATTATTTTATATTGTTTAATATAAAAAAAATTGAAATAAAAAGTATCTACTTATTCTATATATTAAAATAACTATTGATAAAAAGAAATGAATGTAATTCAGGTTCAATTCTATTTACATGCAAGTAACTTATCTGGATCAATGCAATTAAGCACAGACGCAGATATCGGGAAAATCAAGGAGCAATTCTCTAACATATTTTTCAACTGTTTTTCAGAAAAAGAACAATTTTATGGTAAAAGACTTATTGCCTATGATTCATTCAACAAGTCGCTTAACATAGCGGCTCTTTTGAATGATAAAACTACACTGGAAACTCTTCAAAAAAAAGGGTTTCGTTTCAATAGTGATTATATCATTTTTGAATACAAATAATTCATTTATAAAAAACATATATAAAAATATGTTTTTTATAATTGTATAGTATGATTAAGATTTTTATTTGTGACTATATTACTGATACTAAATACAATATCATTGTAGAAGAAAATACTACAATTGGAAATCTAAAAAAAAAATTTTGTTTTATCAAAAAAAGTATAAATGAAAATGAAGAAGAGATTTACGCATGGGCTGGTTCTCCGTTAGTAATTAACAATATGACATTAGAACAATATAATCTTGCATATGACAATATTGTCATTTATTTTGCTACTGAATGGTCCAAAGAAATGAAGACAATTCTTGAATATTATTTATAATTAAATTATAAATATATATATATAATTTAATATGTCGTATTTGACTATTTATGCACATCATAATATTAAATCTATTGAACTTGATAATATGAATATTATAAGTTCAAAAGATAAACCACAACTTAATATATTAAATAAATTAAAAGTATTATTATTTGGATAAAAAATTGAGTTTTTAATTAATTGACTATAATATAATTTAATTAATTACAAAAATATAATGGATATTCATCAAGCTAATGGTACGACAATTCAAGTAGATGAAGATAATATTCATGAATATACAGATAATAAACATCATAGACATGGAAAATTAGGAAAAATTAAAACTGAAGATATTATTAAATTACAAGAAGCACGTAAAAATTTTGATAATTTAAAAATAAGTGTTGAAGTAGAAAAAAATATTATGTATATTTTTTTAAAAGATAATGATATTGCAACTGATGTTAATTTACCTTTATTAGAATATGGTTTTTACTATATCAATGATATACTAATTTTTCAACATAAAAATGAAAAATTAAGAATTAATAAATATCTATTTAATATTAAAACTGGTGAAGTATATTATATTAATAAAATATTAATGGAAAATATCAATATTAATAAATATCACGAGTATGATAAAATTATTAAAGATGGTATTCCATCTGCTTTAAAAGCTTTAGAAGAAATTAATCTTCTTATCTCGTGTTCTTCTGATTTTGCAGGAAAATTAATTTTATAAAATTTCTTTTAAATTATATTATAACTATTTAAACAATTCTTGTATATTACTTATAATTAAATTATATATATATATATAATTTAATATGTCATATTTGACTATTTATGCACATCACAATATTAAATCTTTTGAACTTGATAATATGAATATTATAAATTCAAAAGATAAACCACAACTTAATATATTAAATAAATTAAAAGTATTATTATTTGGATAAAAAATTGAGTTTTTAATTAATTGACTATTGTATAATTTGATTAATTAAAAAAATACAATGGATATTCATGAAGCTAACCATATGACAAATAAAGTAGATGAAGATAATATTCATGAATATACAGATAACAAACATTATAGACATGGAAAATTAGGACAAATTGAAACTGAATTTATTATTGAATTACAAGAAACACGTAGAATTAATAAATATCTATTTAATATTAAAATTAGTGAAGTATATTATATTAATAAAATATTAACACCAAAATATTATTATTAAATATCACGAGTATGATAAAATTATTAAAGATGGTATTCCATCTGCTTTAAAAGCTTTAGAAGAAATTAATTTTCTTAACTCGTGTTCTTCTGGTTCTTAATTAATTATATCTACTTAAACAATCATTAATATATAATTAATAATGGATTTATATCCATCTCTAGAACAACAAAATATTATTAATTTATTAAATGATTATAATGTTATTGTAGATAGTGTTGCAGGATGTGGAAAAACTACTACTAATTTATTTATAGCTAAACAATATAGTAATTTAAATATATTATTATTAACATATAATAGTAAATTAAAGATAGAAACAAAAGAAAGAGTTAAATTGCATAATATTAATAATTTAGATGTTTATAGTTATCATTCATTCACTGTTAAATATTATAATAGTAAAGGTTATACAGATAAAATAATTAAAGATACAATTACTGATAATTTGAAACCAAAATATAAATATAATTATGATTTAATCATTATAGATGAAGCACAAGATTTAACACCATTATATTATGAATTAGTTTGTAAAATTTATAAAGATAATAATATAGATGTTAAAATTTGTTTATTAGGTGATGTACATCAGAGTATATATCAATTTAATAATGCTGATGGTCGATATTTAGTTTTTAGTGATAAATTATTTAATTTGAATAATTATGAATGGAAAAAAGCTAATCTTTCGTATAGCTTTCGTATTACGAAAGAAATGTCAAATTTTGTAAATAATTGTGTTTTTAATTATGACAAATTATTAAGTAATAAGATATCTAATGTTAAACCAATGTATTATATATGTAATAGTTATAGGAATAATATTCTTAAAGAAATATTAAATTTTATTAATATGGGTTATAAATATGATGATATTTTTATTTTAGCACCTAGTATTAAGAGTGAAAAAACACCTATTAGATCTTTAGAGAATAAGATTAAAGATAAATATCCAAATATAAATGTTTATGTACCAACTAGTGACGAAGAGGAGATTGATAAAACAATAATTGAAAATAAAATTGTTTTTTCAACATTTCATCAAACAAAAGGATTAGAAAGAAAAATTGTTATTGTTTTTAATTTTGATAATTCATATTTTAAATTTTTTTCAAAAAATAAAAATCAAGATGTTTGTCCTAATGAAATTTATGTTGCTATTACAAGAGCAAAAGAGCATTTAATATTAATTCATGACAATAGACAAGATTTTTTACCATTTTTAAATAAAAATAAATTAGAATCAAATGTTAATATTACTGGTAAATTATTTTTTAAAACATTTGAAAATACGATTGTTACAAAAAGTTTTGATACTAAAGCAACAGAACTCATTAATCATTTACCTTATGAACAAATATTAAAATGTTTAGAGTATTTACAAATTAATCAAATAAGACAAAAAAGCGACATGATTAAAATATCAACTAAGACTAAAGAAGAACATGGATTTGAAAGTGTTTCAGAAATAACAGGTACAGCAATACCATTATATTATGAATATTTATTAAAAGGTAGTGTAATTTTAAAAAATAATAATTTTTTTGAAATTATTAATAATTGTTCAAAAGAAAATTTATTAAAAATAACGAATAATTGGTGTTCTCATAAATCTGGATATATATTTAAGAATACTCAAATTACAAATTATGATTGGTTAACTGATGATATATTAGAATCTTGTATTAATAGATTAAAATCATTAAATATTTCAGGTGATGCAATATTTGAACAAGAATTAAAACACACTATTTTAAATCGCAATGTAGTAGGTTATTATGATTGTTTAGACAAAAATAACTTTTATGAATTTAAATGTGTAAAAGAAATAAAGAGTGAACATTTTATTCAATTAGCTATTTATGCTTATCTTTATGAAATAAATAATAATAATACTATTATTAAATTACAAAATCAAATTAATGAATTAAATAAATTACAAAATGATTATGATGCATTAATAAAGATTAATGAAATAGAAATAAAAATAAGTAATTTATCAGTTCAAAAAAACTATTATTTGTATAATATATTATCGGATGAGTTATTTCAAATATATTTTAGTTTTGAAAAGTTAGAATTAATGATATCTAATTTAATAAATTATAAATATAATAATAATAATGATATAAACGATAATGTATTTTTAGAAAAAAATTTAATAATATTAAAAAAATATATATTATAATATATAATAACAAAAATGACAACTATCGATGATCATTCTAAATTAAATACATTTAGTACATTTTTTACTAAAGTTAATGATCATTCTAAATTAAATACATTTAGTACATTTTTTACTAAAGTTAATGATAAAGTGTTTATAGATAATAAAGAAGGTACTGATTTTAAAGAAGAAGTAAAAACATATTTAAAAAGATATTTAATAATATGTTTAGCAATATTTTTAATATTTTTACTAACTACTTCAATATTAACAATTCAATATTATAATGAAATATGTTCAAATAATATTTCATTAAAACAAAATATGGATATTATATATAATTTAGCAATATGTAATATTGCCTTTTTATTTATATTTATTATATTTTGTGGAATACAATATTATGATAAAATTGAATTGTTCAAAAACATTATATTTGTTTATTTATTAATTATATTTTTTATATTAATAATATTTTTAAATATGTATATTAGTTATAATTTAATTTATAATATTAGTAGATGTGATTTTAGAACTTATAATTTATATAATTATTTGTGGATAAATTATGCAATAACTTTACCTATATCTTTATTAATATTTATATTTTATATTATACATTCCAAAATTAAATAAATATAATATATAATATATAATATATAATATATAATATATAATAAATATGACAACTATTAATGATAAAGTATATTTAAGAAAAAATAGTTTTAAAATTGATAATATTAAAAAAATAATAGTATTATTATTTTCAATAATAGTATTTATTTCAGTATCTAATTCTATATTAGCAATTTTACATTATAATTCTATTAAAGATACTGAAATAAAAAATAATTTATATTATTTTTGGATTATGGCAATAATTAATATATTATGTACAGTATTATGTTTTATTATTTTTATAATATTTTTATATATGTATGATCATAAAAATATATTAAATATATATAAAAATATTATAATTTCATTTGGAATTATAACACTATTAATTTCATTATATATTAATATAAGCTTATTTGCATATTACTGTGAAAATAAAAAATATTTAAATATTGATTTTATATTTCCTATAATTACTTACATTGTATATATACCTTTATGGATTATTATGTTATCTATATTTATTAGTTTTACAACTAGACGAAGCACAAAGACATCAGAGACAGCAGAGATAGTAGAGACAGCAGAGACAGTAGAGACAGCAGAGATATCAGAATTAGCATCAATATTATCAGATTTTTCAAAAATAATAATAGGAAGTAATTCAGAGACAGTGACAATGGGTCCATCAGGAATGACAATAACAAAGAGACCATATGTATCAAATCCAGAGACAGTGACAATGGGTCCATCAGGAATGACAATAACAAAGAGACCATATGTATCAAATCCAGAGACAGTGACAATGAACATGGGGCAATATAGACCAAATTCAGAGACAGTAAAAATGAACATAGGACCATTAGGAATGACAATAAAAACGAAATAAAAATAAATTAATACTATCTAAAATAAACTAAATAAAAAAATATTAAATAAATATATATTATAATATAATATATATAACAGATATGACAACAATTAACAATGAAAAAATAAATACAGAAGATGAAATAACATCTGTATGTTATAGTATAAATAATATAAAAAAAGCAATATTAATATTATTTTTTGTAATAGTAATATTTTCAATATATAATTCTACATTAGCAATTAAATATTATGATTCAATTAAAGATACAGAAATAAAAAATAATTTATATTATTTTTGGATGATGGCAATAATTAATATATTATGTACAATATCATGTTCTGTTATTTTTATAATTTATATATATATATTAGATTATAAAAATATATCTAGTATATATAAAAAAATTACTTATTTTATTGGCCTATTAACACTAGGAATTTCATCCTGGATTAATATATCTTTACTAATGCATTACTCTGAAAATAAAAATAAAAATTATACATATATTGATCTAATAATTCCTACAATTACTTACATAGTATACATACCTATTTGGGTTATAATGTTATATTTTTTCTTTATGGTACCAGTTAAAGAATTTTCTGTTGAAGAATCAAATATATCTGATACCGATGAAACTAATATAGTATTAGCACCTACACCTACACCTACACCTACACCTACACATACACATACACAAAATAAAGTATCAATGAATGCTAAAGTAAATACAGGAGCAACAAGACCAACAGGAGCTACAGGAGCTACAAGACCAACAGGAGCTACAGGAGCAACAAGACCAACAGGAGCTACAGGAGCAACAAGACCAACAGGAGCTACAGGATCTATAGTAGCTACAGGAGCAACAGGAGCAATAGGAGCTACAGGAGCTACAGCACCAATAATAACATCAAATAAAGTATCAATGAATGCTACAGCAAATAAAGCACCAATAGCATCGGTAACATCTATAACATCTATAGCAAAATAACATCAGATATAGAAACAACAAATTAAATTTTTTTATATATTAAAAAATTAGAAATAATATATTTTTATCTAATTATATTATAACAAATATGACTGAAGAAAAAAATAATTTTATTGAAAAAGCAAAAGCAATATTACTATTATTTGTAATAATAGTATTTTTTTCTATATATAATTCTGTATTAGCAATTAAATATTATGATTCAATAATAGATATTGAAATAAAAAATAATTTATATTATTTTTGGATTATGGCAATAATTAATATAATATGTATATCATTATGCTTTATTATTTTTATAATATTTTTTTATATGTATAATCATAATAATATATCAAATATATATATAAATATTATAAAAATATTTGCAATTATTACTTTTTTAATTTCATGTTATGTTAATTTATCCTTATTCATGTATTACTGTGAAAATAAAAAATATTCAAATACTGATAAATTATTACCTATATTTACTTACATGTTATATATACCTTTATGGTATATTATGTTATATTCATTTGATATTCTAACCTATAAAAATATATCAGAAACAAATATTATACCATCGACTAATTTTGGTACAAATACAAATATAAATACAACTGATACAAATACAAATATAAATACAACTGGAACAGCTACAAATATAAATACAAATACAAATACAACTGGAACAGCTACAAATATAAATACAAATACAAATACAAATACTAATACAACTATTCAACAAATACCATTATTGATACCAATTACAGGAGCATCTGCTGCATTATAGCATCAAAAAATTAAATATTTTTATATATTAAACATAATATATAAAAATTATTAATATATTAATTTCTTTTTAATTTATTTAAATAAATATATAATAACATTAATATACACACACACATTGGGAAACCTAAAGTATAACTAGCTAAATTATAATAATATAAATATATATGATCAGATGTTGATATTTTAGTACTACAAAAACCTAAATATACATTATATTTATAATTAATAAAACTATTTAAAAATGTAATTAAAATAATCAATATAATTAATATAGTTACAGTCGCAGAAACAGAAGTTTTATAGTTAGCACCAGTATAAGATACTATTTGTAGTAATAGGAAACCAAACAAGACTGTTAAAATAATATTTAATATTGCACAAATATAAATATATTTTATTTCATCTTTAAAATCTGAACATAATGAACTTATTGATTCATAATAGTGAATTGCTCCAACAGAAGTTGCTAATACATTTAGACCCAATATTAATAATATATAATTTAAACATAGTTTAACAAAATCAGTTGTGAATTCCATATTTATTATTTTTCCTTCACTATCGTGCATTTGTAAAGTTAAACTTTTATCTGGTGATGTTTCAGTATAAGAAATACTATTATTATTATTATTATGTGTACCAGTATTATTAATACCAGTATTATTAAAACCAGTATTATGTATACCAGTATTATTAATACCAGCATTAGGTATATCTATTTCAGGTGAGGAAAAAATAGAATATGGATTTGCTCGTGATGAAAGAGATGTAGTCGCCATTTTAAATATATAATATATTATATATTTATTTTTTTTGAATCTAAATATAAATTTTTAATTAAAAAAATTGAATTATTTTTATATTACTGTTTATATCAAGTTATAATAATTGAAATGACAAGCAAAATAAAATCTCATCATTTATGTTTAATAAATTTTTGTACTAAAGATAAAAAAAAGTCTTCATCGGTAATGATACAAATAGATAATACTATCACAGATATACTACAAAAATTAAATATAAATATAAAAGATAAAAAAATATTTTCATATTTTGAAAATCAAGATTTTCCTTCTAAATTAAAGCCTTGTAATTTAGATGTTCCGATAGTTAAAATATTTTTTGATAAAGGCGTTATTACTAGGTATAAAAATGAAGAAGAGTTTTGGCTATATCAACAATTTGCTAAATATAGTATTCACATTTTTAATTATGATTATTTAAATACTACCAATTCAGTAAGTGACAAAAAGTGAAAAAAACAACTTTTTTAGATTGCTATTAGATCAATTAGAGACAAAATATAATATTTTTTTATAATCAGTAACAAACTCATGTAAGAGAATGTCAAAAATATGAAAAAATATGAAAAACTATTTAAAAATATATTATATAATAATAATAGAGATAATACGACATTTGATAATATAATATAAAATAAAATGGATAATTGTTTTTTAGCTATTGTTCTAGAAAAAATACCTGCTGAAGATTGGTTAAGAAATTTACCAAAAAATAGAATAATAATGTTATTAAAGACATCAAAAATAATTATTGATTTAATAAGCAAAATAAGACCAAAAACATATATTCAAATTAATCGTAATTGGTGGGATTATCAAGAAGATAATATTAGAAAAAAAAAAATAATTGAAAATGGCATTGGTCATTTAGAAACATTATGTAGAATTGTTAATTTAGACATTTCAAATTGTTATATGGGTCGCAATGAGTCAAATAACCTTTATGAAATACTAATACAATGTAATGATATTAGTAATCTAAATCTCAGAATGAATTTTTTTGGATTTAGAGCATGTGAAAATTTATATAAAGTGATACAATCTGGAAATTTAAATAAGTTAAGATATTTAAATTTAAGTTGTACATATTTATGTACATTAATAGATCCTATAATAATAATACTATCTCAACTATGCAATACGTTATATAGTCTTGATTTATCATATGCTTTATTAGGTAATAATGGAACTATTAAACTATCAGAAATACTTCCTCAATTTGTAGTTCTTGAAAATTTAGATCTCCTTTGTAATCTAATTGAAAATTCTGGAGCTATAAGTTTACTTAAAAATTTACCATTATGCAAACTTAAAAAACTTAATTTAATAGGTAATGATATAAGTACACATATAATTAAAAAATTAGAATATACATCTCCAATGTGTATTATAACATATGGAAAAATAGGTGCATGTACAAACAACTCTGAAAGAGTTGACTCTAGAGCCATGATTACTGGCTGAACAAATTAAAAAAATTGATAATTTTATATATTTGTTTGTATTGATTTACATATATATATTAATCAATGCAAAAAATAAATTCTGATATTTTTATTTCTATTCTTAGTGTTATTCCTGCTGACGATTGGATCAATTATGCAGATATAACTAAAAAAATAAGTATGGTATCAAAAAAAATAAAAGAAGCAATTAGTAATAATAAACTACCAATTGATATTAAAATTAATCGTAAATGGTACAATAGGAATAGTAATGAACAAATAAAAATAATAAATAATTTAAGAAAAATGAGTACATGGTGTTTTATATATAAACTTGATCTTTCTCATTGTCGTATTAGAACAGAAAATCTAATATCATTTATTGAACATTGCGATAAAGTAGTTTATCTTAATCTTAGTGATAATCATATTGGACAAACTTTATCAAATAATTTAGAAATAATATTAACAAGATGTGAAAAACTAAAACATCTTAATTTAAGTCATAATTATATTGAAGGTTATTATTTTAAAAAAGATATTGAAAGTCCTATAGTTAAAAATATAACATATGCTTTACAATTTCTAGATCTGAGTTATAATTTTATTGGACATAGTGTATCAAATAATTTAATACCAATGTTATCAAATTGTAGTTTACTAGAATGTATAGATCTTAGTTATAATAATATTGGACAAACTATATTAAAAAAATTATCAATACTATTTATACAATATCCAAAACTTTATTGTTTAAATTTAAATTTTAATTTTATAGGAGATTCTGGTATTGAATGTTTAACTAGTGTACTTGGACAATATAAAACATTAACACATTTACATTTAAGAAACAATTATATTGAAAAAGTAGGTTTTGATAGTATTATAAGAGTATTAAAACAACATAAAGATTTAAAACTTTCACATATTGATTTAATTGAAAATAGTATTGGAGATGATGAAATTAAAATATTAGCTGATTTGCTAAAAAAAAATTAATTTTTTTATCAAATAATATTAAACTTTTCCACTTGTTCAAAATATCAAGATTATCATCTGATATTAATTTTTCATAACATATTTTTTACTGGTACTACTGGTACTACTGGTACTGCTGGTACTACTGGTACTGCTGGTACTACTGGTGCTACTGGTACTACTGGTTCTAAACCATTAACAACATTATTTGTTTTTATTAATTTTTGTTGTTTTTTTGTTGCCACCATTCGTAACCAGAAAAAACTAACCGTTACAAAAAACTTGATATTTCGCCAATAATCAAAGAAATATTCAATTATCCAATAATTCTCTATTACAATAACATACTACAAAAATATATTACTGGTAAATCACTATTGAAGATAATACAAGTTTATAGAGACGTGTAACTCGCCTTATTTA
>Ga0194055_10000576_pt1 | contig 29636 bp, 27 predicted proteins | sample SepL449m_MetaG_FD_155482 | JGI IMG/M metagenome (GOLD analysis project Ga0194055, IMG submission 155482) | Anoxic zone freshwater microbial communities from boreal shield lake in IISD Experimental Lakes Area, Ontario, Canada - Sep2016-L442-9m | ecosystem: Environmental > Aquatic > Freshwater >... | reverse complement strand
TGAACACCTTGAAGACCACGAACCAGAACTTGCAGACACGATCAAGGGAATGATGTTCATTTTCGAAGACATCGTAATGCTCGATGATCGAGCAATTCAAGCAATCATGCGAGAAATAGATATGAAAGAACTTGGGGTTGCACTCAAGGGAGTTAAACCGGAAGTCCAACAGAAGATTTATACGAATATGTCTGAACGGGCTATGGCCATGCTCAAAGAAGATATGGAATTCATGGGACCGGTTCGAGTGAAGGCTGTTGAAGAAGCACAACAAAAAATCGTTGGAGCAATCCGGAAACTTGAAGAATCAGGCGAAATTGTCCTAAGCCGTGGTGGAGAGGAGGAGATGCTTGTCTAGAGTCCCAACTGAATTAGGAAAGGATGCTCCGCTTCTGCAAAGCAAGAAACTGTTTGGAGAAATGCCTACTCTGGAAGGTTCTGGCAAACAATCATTTAGGCTGTCTGACCAAATCGATACGATTAAAGACACTGCCTTTAAACAAGGGTATGAAGCCGGCTACGAAAGTGGGAACCTCTCTGGTCAGGCCGAAGGACGAAAAGCCGGATTCCAAAAGGCAATGACCGACGTCAAGACAGCACGGATCATCGAAGTTGCACAATTTACAGCCGACTTGGAAACATTCAGAGCCGAATTTCTTGAGGCAGCCAACGACTGGGCAGCACGGACGGAAAAAATCGTCACCGAGCTATCCATGGAAGTTGTACAAAAGATTCTGGCGACGGAATTGGAAATCAATCACCAAGTTGCCCTGGGGATTTGTAAAGAAGTACTACAAAATGTCACCCATGCAAAGAATGCTCGAATCCTCATAAATCCCAAGGACTATGCGTTATTTGAGAGTCACCGCGATGAAATCATCAAACAATCTCGAGAACTTAAATCTATCGAAATTGTAGAAGACAATTCAATTCGAAGCGGAGTTATGGTTGAAACAGAGTCGGGAATAATCGATGCGACAGTTGAGACACGACTTGAACTCGTTGTCAACGAATTTAATCAGGCAGCTTAATGAATCTAACCGAACCACGGATTGAACGCCTGCGAAATGCAGCTCAAGATGCCCCGAAATTTAGACTTTTTGGCCAAGTAGAAAAAGTCATTGGCCTCGTTATCGAGTCTAATGGTCCCGTAGCAAGCATCGGACATCTATGCTATGTCTCAACCGTTGATGGCGAAGGAAACACTCGGGAAGTTCCCGTTGAAGTAGTCGGATTTCGAGGTTCTCAGACATTGCTGATGCCACTCGGAGACCTCAGTGGAATAAAAGCGGGAGACTCAGTGCATGGCACAGGAGAATTTCTAAAAGTGCCGGTTGGGAACGCCCTTTTAGGACGCATTCTGGATGGACTTGGACAGCCCCTTGATGACATGCCGGCACCTTTGTGCGAATTCCACTACCCTACGATGGCTAATCCGCCAAACGCCCTCCAGCGACGCATGATCAAAGATCCAATGCCAACTGGAGTCAGAGCAATTGATGGACTTATGACCCTGTGCGAAGGACAAAGAGTCGGAATTTTTGCCGGATCAGGTGTTGGTAAAAGCACATTATTGGGAATGATTGCGCGAAATGCGAAAGCCGATGTAAACGTAATTTGCCTAGTAGGTGAGCGAGGTCGCGAAGTCAGAGAGTTCATTGAAAATGATCTTGGCGAAGAAGGATTAGCCAAGAGCGTCATCATATGTGCGACCGGAGATATGCCTGCGCTAATGCGAATCAAAGCTGCCTTTACCGCAACTGCGATTGCCGAAGGATTCAGGGACATGGGCAAATCAGTTCTCTTAATGATGGACAGCGTAACGAGATTTGCAATGGCCCAAAGAGAGATTGGACTTGCGGTTGGTGAGCCTCCGAGCACGAAGGGCTACACACCTAGCGTATTTGCTCTTCTACCACGGCTGATGGAAAGGGCAGGCATGGGACCTAAAGGTGCCATTACTGCTCTCTATACAGTCCTTGTTGAAGGCGACGATCAAAACGATCCGATTGCCGACGCGACAAGAGGTATTCTCGACGGCCACCTTGTGCTAAGCCGAGCTTTAACTAGCCGAGGGCATTATCCTCCAATAGATATTCTTCAGAGCCTTAGCCGAACCATGCCGTTCGTTGTTTCACCGGAACAGATGTTGAAGGCAAACGAATTTCGTGAGTTGATGGCTGCCTACAATGATATTGAGGATCTAGTTATGATCGGAGCCTACAAACGCGGATCCAAGCAAATTAGTGATCGAGCCATCGATAGTCAAGAAGCAATCAACCTGTTCTTAAGGCAAGGTAAGGCTGAGTTTTCAAGCTATGAGGATGCCCAATCTGGCGTATTCCAAGCACTAACACCTGCTTAGTACTGGTAAATGTGATAGATGTGATCCATTCCTTCCTTTATTGGCAAAAATGCCCTGTACTATTCATTTGTTCTGTAAGGAAATCTCGCAACTTACTTTAACTTTGGATTGTCCAGCTGGCACTCTTTACGAGGGTCCGATGGGTTTGGAGGGTGCCCCGAATATATTTCGGGGCACTTCTGTTTTATGAATTAGCGTATTGCTTGAAAACACAAAGTACAATCGAAATTCATGAAACCTTTGAGACCTCTCATGTTATGTGTTCTTGTTTGCACGAGCGTGCTTGCAAGCGCAAATCCGAAAATTCTCGAAAAGTTCAAAGAAACATACGGCAAGCCAAAAGCAGATTGCACCGTGTGCCACACCCAGCCACCAAAGCGAAATGAGTACGGCAAGGCTGTTGAAGGGGCCCTAGACCAATCTGGAGCAAACGAGATTACTGCCCAAGTTTTTCAGTCAATCGAGAAATCAGACGCCGACGGTGATGGCATTTCAAACGGTGACGAAATTAAAGTGGATACGATGCCTGGCGATGCAAAGTCAAAGCCCGTTCAAAAAGCGACCGAAACCCCCAAAAAGGACGAAGGCTCCGATCTCATCCCAAAACACTCACTTCACCCAGCAATCATTCACTTCCCTATTGCTTTACTTGCAGTTGCCGCCCTTCTTCAAGTATTTTCCGTTCGAAAGAGCGATGAAATCTATCACAAAGCTTCAGTCATTAACCTCGCAATAGCGCTGATTTGCTCAATCGGCGCGATTATTTCTGGAATCGCAGCATGGCTAAGACTGGGATATGTCCTCGAAGGCAACCTCCTAATACACCTGATCCTTGCGTCCTTGAGCATTCTAAGCGGACTTGCTGCCTATTTCCAAAGGGAAAAGCCAGCATACTTGTTGCTTATTGCTGCCTCAGGAATACTGGTCTTGATCGCCGGACATTTCGGCGGGACTATGGTTTACGGCTAAGATTGACGCCGAAAACATCCTGGATCGTGGTCATCGACAAGGCCCACAGCCTGCATCCAAGCGTATGTGATAGTTGGTCCAACGAATTTAAACCCACGTTTTTTGAGTTCGGCCGATATCGTCTCTGACAATGCTGTTTTTGCATACATTTCCCCTGAAACATTGACGATCGGCGCTCCGTCAACAAAACTCCAAGCGAACGAAGAAAAGTCTTCACCTGAACTCTTCATTTCCAGATAGGCTTTCGCATTTCCAATTACTGCTTCAATCTTTGATCGGGAACGAATGATACGATTGTCCAAGAGCATTTCTTCGATTTCCTTTGAACCGAATTTCGAAACAATATTCGGATCAAACCCTTTGAATGAATTTCGAAATGCGTCGCGTCGCTTTAACACAATCGACCATGAAAGACCCGCCTGAAAGCACTCCAATTGCAAAGTCTCCCATAATGATTGACTTTCCCGAACAGGATTTCCCCATTCTAAATCGTGGTAATTGGCCATCATTTCGTCGCTGTTGGCCCAAGAACATCGAATAACTCCAGATGTAGACATTACTCCACTATATTACACAAAAAAATTGGGGCACCGCGGTGCCCCAATATCTTTTGGTTCGGTTAGAGGGCTATCTATTTCGAACCATCAGAATTTTATGGAGTTGTGGGCGAGCTTAGCTCGCTCAGGCTCGATATCCTTCGAGCTCATGGATACAAAGAGGAATCAAAATCCAAAAGAAATACATTCAAGTCGTGAATTTCTTGAAGATTATCGCCCTACGCACTTTCTTCAAATGGATCCTTTTCATCGGCACCCTTATTCAAATCGCGATATTCCGAACGATCAAGGGCGTAAATGTTATCCACCACAATCTCAACCGTCTCTCGGTTAGTGCCACTTTGATCCTGCCACTTTCGCGTTTCAAGCCTTCCATCACAAGCGATCAGGCGTCCCTTCCCCAAGTAGTTCTGGACATATTGAGCCGATGATCCCCATGCCGTAATTCTCAGAAAATCTGAATCAGGTTCTCCCTCTCTCGGTCTTAATCTCTTTTTGACCGCAATACTAAAGGAAACCACACTCTTCCCACTACTTGTTTGTCGCATCTCAGGATCAGCAGTCATGCGTCCCGTCAAAACAACTCTATTCATACTCATTCGTCTATTACTCCCTCACTGAACAAGACAGGGCTATTTCTCACCAATGCCTATGTTCACTTAGTAGATTTATGTCTACTATTTTTCTATTATAACATGGACGTTCAAAAAGTCAACTAGTTCATCACATTTTTGCTCCATTACTGGTAATTCACAAAAGTTTCGAACTTAGAGAAGCCCTTCAAAGGATAATAGGAGGATAGTGAATTGCCTTTCCTTATTTGTACTTACTTTGGTAACCAGTACAACTTATGCTCGCCAAGGCGATGTATCCAATAATCTGGTTAGAGGCTCCGAATTCCTGGGTGGATTGCATATTACAGGTTCTCAAACCCTCCATGGCTCCGAGCAACAATTCACCTTGCATATGGAGAAAGATTTCAGGTTCAGACTACAGACAGTTGGCGATCTACCAGAATGTGATGGATTTGATGGAACGAACTCCTGGCATCTCAATGGTTCAGGAGTGCCTCATACTTCAAACTATTCAGATAGGGATTTGGCTCGAATGCTGGCTTATGTTCAAGCCGGAGTGTGGGCCTGCAAGAATTCGCCGATAGAAATTGTGTCAGAGCAAGGCAACCTACTTGTAATCAAATGTAAAGATGGAAGCACAACTGCAAATTTGGAGCTAAATCCTAAGACTTGCACAGCTAAGGTCTTAAGCTGTTGGGGATCGTCCGGAGCCGAAACATGGACATTCAGTGACTACAGACTCGTGAATGGTCAGTTGGTACCGGCCAAAATTCTTCACGAAAGTGGTGAGACAAGAGACAAAACGGTGATCGAAAAATTCAATTTGGGTATTGGTGGAAAGATTTCATATCGCATGCCATTGCCAAGTGCCGATGGGTTCACCTTTGACGTCAATGCAAGCGAAAATATTGAGGTCAAACGAATGTATGGATACCTGTTCGTCAAGCCAAAGATAGACGGAAAAGACGAGGGCTGGTGGTTCTTAGATACCGGTGCCGAGATAATGGTTATTGATCCCGTTGTCGCACGGTCCCACAAGATGAAAGTTGTCGGGAAGGACTCTGTTTCAGGTGTCGTTGCAAATATCACAACTAATTTCTCGAAAGGAATCAAGTTCAATCTTGGACCAGTCACAATTCAAAACAGCTCATACATGGAATTTGACATGAAACCGTTCTCCGATGCGCTTGGAATCAAATTAGCCGGAATCTGTGGATACGATTTTATTAGCCGGGCAGTTCTCGACATTGACCCAAAGAAATCAACCATTGATGTGCTTCCTCCACAGCTAAGTAACTTACCGGAAGGCTCAACTTGGACCTCGTTCTTATTCCATGGGAACATGCCAAGCCTACTATGCAGCTTCGAAGGAGATAAGTCAGGACTGTTTTCTCTGGATACGGGGTCGGGTTCAACCGTTGATTTCTTCTCTCCGTGCGTAAAGAAATTTGATTTGCTCAAGAATCGTAAAGTTGACATAGTCATGACTGGTGGAGCCGGCGGATCTTCTGAAAGTAAGACTGGGGTTCTCGATTGGTTCCAATTCGGTCCAAAGAAATTTGAAAAGCCAAAAGTTGGATTCCAAATTACAACAAAAGGTGGATTTGCAAGCCCATATTTAGACGGCAACATTGGGATGGGATTTATGGAGAAATTTCGCATGATCCTGGACTACAATGCTTCTCGACTTGCCCTGGTGGAATCAAAATAGATTCAAGAAATTCTCTTGTACAATAATTGCTATGGTTCCCTTTTTGTTGCTTACCGCCTTCCAAAATATTCCCGGAGCTACCGTCATTCCGAATGGCTCCGATGCAAAAATGATCGGTAAGTTGCGTCCGGATAATTACGGAGCAATGCGGGACTACCGAACTCTCCCGCTGATTAATGATTTGAGTCAGGTTAAGTGGGCAACATTTACCGGCACAGTGATCACACTCGACTTTCCACAGCGAGGCATGATTCATGTCATGAATTATCGAAATGGCAAACGAGTTGTCTTGGACAATCCGAAACAGCAAGTCAAGGAAAACGGCGTACCTTTAACCAAGATGTTGAGTACCTTGCCACCCAAAGTTGAAATCCGTTTTGCCGGTCTAAACATTGCAAGCTTTGATGTCAAACTGCCGGGCGAAGAGAAAAAGCTCGCAGGTTTTAGTGGAACACTCACCGCCTTTTCATCAAAAACTGACGGCAAAAGTATTCAGATCAAAATGGTTTCAGGAAAAGTGCAGTCTAGTTCCTGGCTAAAGTCACCAGGTCCGCACAAATAACCAGGACCCATGCTTACTGGGTAGACTGACAATTGAGTTAGAGAGCCATAGGAATGAGCGACAGCATTGCCGAAAAGTACCCAAATTACAGTCCCGGTTTAGAAGGTGTTATTGCCGGAATAAGCAGCATTTCCGACATTGATAGTGACCGAAGTAGCCTTCAATACCGTGGATATGACGTTCACGATCTTGCCGAAAGAGGTAGCTACGAAGAATGTGCTTATCTCCTTATCTACAAGAAGCTTCCAAACCAAAGCGAACTCGATGAGTTCAACAAAGTTCTTTCTGCAGAACGAGAAGTACCAAGCTATGTTTACGATATTTTGGCATCGATGCCAAAGAACACTCATCCAATGGATTTGGTTCGTACGGCTTACTCTGCGCTTGCACCCGCTGACCCAGACTATACCAAGCCAAGCACCGACCACGATGCCAACGTCCGAAAGGCTGTGCGAATCATTGCGAAGGCATCAACAATTGTTGGAAACGGACATAGAATTCGGAATGGTCTTGCACCCCTGAAGCCAAACCCGAACCATACGATTGCAGAAAACTTTTTAGCGCTCTTTAGCGGCAAGGATCCAATTCCAAAAACCGTTGAAGTCATGGACGCTTCCCTTTGCCTCTATGCTGAGCACGGATTCAACGCCTCAACTTTCGCAAATCGAGTCACCGTAGCCACCCTAAGCGATCTCTACTCAGGGGTTGTTAGCGGCATTGGTACTCTTCGTGGTCCCCTTCATGGTGGAGCCAACGAAGAAGCTATGCACATGATCTTGGAGATCGGCGAACCAAGCAACGCACAAGCTTGGATTGACGATGCCTTGGCAACCAAAAAGAAGATTATGGGATTTGGTCACCGAGAATACAAAAACGGCGACAGTCGAGCTTTTTATATGTCCAAAGTGGCCAAGGAACTTGGAGTCGAAGCGGGAATTACAAAGTATGGCGAAATTGCTGACATCCTCGAAAAGACGATGTTGGAAAGAAAGAATATTTTCCCTAATGTTGACTTCCCTTCTGCCTATGCCTATTACTTGTTAGGAATCCCAATCGACCTTTACACCCCTTTGTTTGTGGTTGCAAGACTCGCCGGATATACCGCTCACGCGATCGAACAATTGGATAACAATCGATTGATTCGACCCAAGGCGATTTATGATGGCCCAACCAATCTTACTTACACCCCTATCGCTGATCGATAACAAAAAATCCGGTCATTTTTGATGAACCGGATAATGATGTAAGAATCAAAAAGAGACCTTTCAATTGGAAGGTCTCTTTTTTTGTTACTTGTTCCAAATCGCCTTTACTTCACTCAAGGTCAATCGAAGATCTCCCCAAGGGTTGTAGCCGATTACATTGTCTCTGTCATCAATGCAGACTCCAGTTTCTGTTCGGGGGTCTGGCCAACCGGCACCCCACCAGAATATCTTTCCAAGGTTTGGAGTAAGAGTTCCAGCTGTATCCCGAGCATAAAGTTCGTTTCGAATCGCAATAAGCAAGCCTTCTCTGGAAGGCAATGGTTGCGCTAGGGGCACCATGACACCATCTACCTGTTTATAGGACCGACACATAGTTCTAACCTGATCAAGTGTCATTCCCGCATAGTTTGGTAGCCTGCCATCAGCAAATTTCATTCCTGGAATAAACGCCACTCCTCCGGATTGAGCAGTTGTAAAGTAGCACTCAGTGATGTCAACTATCTTCGATGATCCCGGCATAGGAAGGCTTGAAACCAAGTCAACTTGCTTTTCCAATTCGACAACCCAGCGCTTCGCATATTCTGCCGGTGTTTCCCAGCGGCCGGCCGCGGGATCGATTAGAGTGCTAGTCAGAAGGTCATTAGGGTTGGTCGAGTTATATTGCGAGTTTGCATTAAACTTCCATCGGAAAACCGGGGAGTTGAAGTGAAGTGCTCTTCGACCACAGTTAGCAGCCCAAGCTTTTCCGGTCATTTCTTTCTGATAAGTAGCAATTTCGTTGATACCTGGAGCAGAACTGCCTGCCCATTGAATAGTACGAATCTGTCCCTTGGTATAGTTCAAACGGTACGCATCTGAACTCTCCGAGAACATTGAAAAAGCTGGCATCGTTAAGGCATTTGCCCCAAAAGTAGTCGGTACTTGATTTGCTACAATGTTCGCCGCCCTTGGACGGTAGTCAGTTGTGCTCATTGTCCCTTCTAGAACTCTGCCTACTCCATCCCAACTCCCCACTTGACCATTTACTGAGCCTCCAGGATGTCCAGCAGCTGGTTCATTACCTAGTTGGAATGCCATACGAGCAATAAAGTTCTCGGTCATCGCTCCAGTTGTTCGTTGCTTAGTTATGTTGGACGCCGCATCGTTTACATCCCATACAAACGTTTGAATCTGGGCTTTCAAGTAAGGCAAAAACTCGTCTCTTGGTCTCCACCAGTCTCTGAGTGCGGGGTCACCAGTTACAATTGCGTTCGCTATCGGTCCACCGCTAGGATTGGTCGTAATGTTTGCCCATCCATCGCTACTGGTTTCTGTCGGGAAGACACCTGGAGTGATGTTCCAGAGGATGTTCAAACCGTTTGAAAGGTTTGTTCCTCTAAACATGATTCGTCCTACAATTGCGCTAACGTTACGATCACGATTTACCTGACCACTAGAGTTCACAGGATTAGGAAAGTGGTTTTGAATATTAGCCGGAACTCGAACCCAAGTATTCTTCGGCAGCAGGTCGGTCATTTCAAAAGTATCTGCCCATCCATGGTATGCGGGATCATTCCAAGTTCGACCAGTTGCAGCCTTGGCTATGCCTGCGCCGGTCATCATTCCAGCCGAGTTGTTAAATCGAGCAGTGGGGTTTCCCTCATTGTAAACAAGGTTCTTATAGCCGTTAGCTGATTGAGAACCAAACAAATCGGGAGCCGGCGCATTAAATCCGAATCGAGAGGCATACCATGCATCGGTTTGAGCCGAAGCAATTGCTCCGAGTAGGATCAGGGCAGTTGTTGAAAGTGACTTCATGGTTTGCAATTGCCTTATTGCCAAACACTATTCCATCGCGAAAAATACGGGGTTGGAGACCCAAAATTGAAAACTGTCGAAAGTGCCAGGTCATTTGGCATCTCAACATTATTTTTAGCTCAAAACTCAGTTAGCCCGAAACATAATGGCCCGGCAGCACTTCGAGAATTCGCTCAACATTCTTTTGGTTTTTGCCAAAATCTGCACACATTGATTTCAGTGCACACTCGCTTCGAACCTTGGTAGCTCCACCATCAACTAAGGTGATAATGATTTTTTCACCAATTGACTTTGAAGTTGCTCCAGTTGACGCCGTTATTCCATTGGAATCAAAGGAAGGTCCCCAGCCAAGACTTCGCAATGCATTGAGCAACGAAAGCTCTATATTGACGCTAGGTGGAACCTTCGAAATTGTTTCTTCATGATATGCCGGAAATCCAAACGCCATAAGAATCAATTCTATACCGCAAAAGACAGAAATGCGCCAAACTTATGAAGTGAGAATCTTGGTTATTGGTGGCGGAGGACGAGAACACGCTCTTGCATGGAAGCTGGCGCAAGAGGCCGATGTAATTTGCGCTCCTGGAAACGTTGGCATCGCTGAAGATGTTGAGTGCGTTCCTATTCCTCAGCACGATTTCGCTGGAATACTCAATCTTGCTAAAGACCGAAACGTAGATTTAGTTGTGGTCGGTCCAGAAGACCCCCTCATCGCAGGTCTGGGCGATGCACTTCGAGAGCAAGGATTTCTCGTCTTTGGTCCCAGTTCTGTCGCTGCTCAACTCGAAGGATCAAAAGCATTCGCTAAAGCAATGATGCAACGTGCAGGAGTTCCGACCGCCGCATATCAGACATTCATTGACGGTAATGCTGCTAAAGAATATGTAAAGGGACAGTACGCTGATGGAAAGCAAGTTGCCATTAAGGCAAGCGGTAATGCCCTTGGGAAGGGAGTGATTGTCTGTCCGACACTAGAAGAGGCGATTGAGGGAATCGACACTCTCAAAGCGCTCGGCGAAGCGGGAAGAACCCTGGTTATAGAGGAAAGGCTCACCGGGCGAGAATTTAGCCTTTTAACAATTGTCAGCGACCAAGGAATCCATAGCCTTCCGGTAGCCCAGGACTATAAAAGGGTTTTTGACGACGATCAGGGACCAAACACCGGTGGAATGGGGACATACTCACCCCTCTCTTGGCTCAATAACGACATAATCGTGCAGGTCGAGAACGAAATCGTATCCCCAATCATCAAAGCCTTTGCCGAAGATAAGGTGCCTTACCGAGGAATCTTGTTTAGTGGAATCATGGCAACGTCAGATGGTCCAAAATGCATTGAATACAATGTCAGATTTGGCGATCCGGAGACCCAAACCGTGATGCGTCGCCTAGGCTCAGGTCTTGCCAACGCACTTTTGCAAGCCGCCAAAGGAGAAGAAATTACGGCTGTCCCAGTTCAAGCTCATCATGCAGTCACCATCGCTCTTGCCAGTGACGGCTATCCCGGTGCCTACGACAAGGGACTTCCGATCAAAATTGGGCCTTTGTCAACTGATATCAAACTCTTTCACGCAGGAACATCTCTTTCAAACGGACAATTAGTAACTAATGGAGGCAGAGTTCTAGGGGTATCTGCCATTGGAGATTCAGCCGAGAATGCAAGAATCCTTGCTTATCAAGCCGTAAACCAAATAACCTTTTCAGGAATGCACTATCGAACTGATATTGGTGCGTAGAAGTAAACATGATGAACCCATATGATTGGCAAGATGCCATGCAAAATCGCGTTTCCTACATTCTCAATCGAATTGAGAAAGGAGCACCGGTATTGGCTGTTAGCTTGGAAGCTGGAATACTAATCTTTACATACCGGCGGCAAAGCCAAAAAATCTTCGAAATCTACGATCGGTTGGGATTTGCGGGTCTCGGACAGCAATCTGACATTGAGTCAATACGGGTTATGGCAATGGAGTTTGCCCATAAAGAAGGCTTCACCCGTAGTGAACAAGATGTTACGGTCCAACGTGTCGTAACCGCAGTCAGCGCTCCGATCAAAAAAGCATTCGCTGACTTCTCCTACTCGCCAATTCTGGCGATATCTTTGTTTGCTGAACTTAGTTCGACTCCCGAACAAGATTCGTTCTTCGTTGTCGATTTTGACGGAGATTATCACTTGCATAAGTATTCGGTTGCCTTGAGCGGCCAGTCATCCTCGAAGTCTGATCTGCACGAGACAATTCCACCCAAAACAAGTATTGATAAAGCGGTCCAACTTCTCCAAAATGAGTGGCTAAAGCTAGCAAGTAGCGATGGTGAACAAGACGTCTCTCTCGAAGATTTGACTCCAGAAATCTTGCTCATGGAGCGCAACTCTACCAGAGAAGACATATTCCGAAATATAACATCTTGAAGCGTATTCAATTCGAAGCATTAACTCTCGCTGCCGTCTGCAGCGAGATTGAGCAGATGCAAGGGGCGAAAATCCAAAGCGTTCGTCAACCGAACGATGATACGATTGTATTAGAGCTGTATGCGAGGGGTGAAACTAAGTTCCTTCTGATTTCTTGCCACGCCGAGTATTTTCGAGCCTACTTTTCAACTCGCAAGTCCTCTACCCTCCAAAACCCACCCCAATTTTGCACGGCGCTACGAACAAACCTTATTGGACTCAGTTTGGAAAACGTTTCCATGACCAAAAGCGATCGAATCCTTCGATTGGACTTTGGTGATTGGAAGCTTATAGCGGAGCTTATGGGAAAGCATTCAAACATCATCCTAGTGAATGCAAATAATACGATTCAAGGGGCTGCTCAATGGATCGGAAAGGCAAAGTCAAAACGACCGATTTTGGCTCAACATAAGTATGAAAACCCGCCAGTTCTTCGCGAACTTCCCGATGTAGCTGAGTTTAAGCTTCCTCCAAAGACTGTCGTACCAAGACAATCGCCAAAGAGTTTTGATAAGTGGCAACCGGGGTTCTCGGGTTCTTCGGGAGCATATCCATTTGATCTCTCTCATCAATATTCCGATTGGATGCCAGCGGCCTCAATGAGCTATGCACTCGAAAACTACTATCTCATCGAGATACAGCGGCGAGAGATTGAATCAAAACGTAGTTGGCTCCTCAGCCAACTAAATCGGGTCCTACTAGCCCGTGAAGTTGCTTTAGCAAGTCTTATTGAGGCACGAGACACTGGAGCAAAAGCCGTCGGATGGCAACGGAATGGAGAACTCCTACTCGCCTATGCTCATGACGTTAAGCCAGATATGGAATCCGTAGAGTTAACAGACTACGGCGGGAATCCACTTGCAATCAGGTTAGATCCCGAACTTTCTGCCAAAGATAATGCCTTGCGGTACTTCGACAAAGCGAAACGTGCAAAAGGTCGCCAAAATCAAGTTGCCGAGCAAATTGATCGGATTGAAGAAAGCGCTAACCACCTTCGGGGAGTGATTTTTCAGACCAAAGAGGCAAAATCCATGCAACTGCTCTCAGGAATTGAAGAGGAAGTCAGGAAAAATCGCTGGACCCATGAACAACCGATTGCCAAGGGTGGAGTTATTGAGCGTCCTTATGATGGACACCGCATAAGAGATATCCTGGGTCCGAAAGACTACAAAATCCTTTATGGCGAGAACGCCGAATCCAATGACTATTTAACTTTGCGCGTAGCCAAGAGCAATGACTATTGGCTCCATGTTAGGGGTCATACGTCTGCCCATGTTGTGATCCAAACAAATAATCAACCCGATAAAGTACCAAAGGAAGTCCTTCTTGCAGCCGCAAAAATTGCCGTCCAAAACTCCAATCAAAAGCATGCTGGCTACGTTTCCGTAGACTACGTGCTCAAGAAATATGTTCGGAAACCGAAGGGTGGTCCGAAGGGTACGGCCCTGTATACCAACGAAAAGACATTACACGTTGAGGGCTAACCTAGCATCTCTCGACTTTAAATCTTTCCGCTTCAATTCCTCTCAAAAGCAAATCCAAGTGTTCCCTCTCTTTAATAGAGAAGTCCATCCAAACGTCTTCCGTTCCCGGCTTTAGGATGCAGGGCATTTGAGGCTTGTACCGGATGATCAATGAATTTGGATAAGTGTTTAATATCGCACAAGATTCAAGGTCTGATCCGTTCGGGTCAATCCAATCATCCCAAATCCCAGCGAAGTAGAACAACGGCATGGACGGAATGGAAAATCGATACTTCACCTTCTCTTCGCCTTCCTCCCGCCATTCATAAAATGCTGTAGCTGGAATTAGGCACCGCTTATTCATTACCGGACCTTTAAACGACGTTTGAAAGAACACCTTCTCGCGACGGACATTCGCCATGGCTCCGCCAAAGTCTTCCTTCGCCCACTGGGGAGTAAAACCCCATCGCAACAACTTCATCTCACCACCACGGCAAATCGCCGGCACGAACGCGGTCGGAGCGATCTCATCTCCTAGATAAGCTTGCTCAAGTTCCTCATAAACCTTCTTTCTCGAACCCTTCAAGGTGAACCGCGTGGGCATTAAGGCAAGAGTTTACGGCACGAGAGGGGATCACAGATTCAAACTGATCAAGAAACTTGACCCCGATCCCGAACTCCTACTCCCGGAAATCGATTCTATGATGCTGAACTTTCGGTGCAGCCCGAGACATTGACGCCTCATCCCCCACTTGTAGGACGCGCCAACTACCAAATCGTGTTGCGAATCAAATTTCGGAGAAACTTCGCTGTCATCGTATCAACTACATAATTCAATCTCTCCATCATTGGCAGACTGTTAATCTGATTTTCCACCAAGTCACAGAACCAAACAACACTCTCCCGCTGATACGCGTCCATCTGAGAAAGCAAGCCGCCTGGCATCCGAGCAAACTTCTTCAATTGGGCCAGGCAAGTGGCTTGGTAGTAAATGTCAATCGCTGCCTCACGCATATAAGCCGCAATGTAATACAATTTCGATGAATCGTGGAGTAAGTCAAACGCTGGACTCACTGCATCATTTTCATTGTCTGGAAAGTCAACGGCCCGCCAGTCCTGACCATTAAACAAAAGGCCTCGCATTTCATTGAGATAGCTCTCATTTGATTCGTCAAAACTAACCTCAAAGGAGTTCATCGGAAAGGCATTTTCGAGCAAAGTATAAAACGATACTAGTTCCTTACTTAATTCGTGGTCATCCATCTTGCTCATTCAATATAGTCCAAAATACTCTGGAAGCAACCATATTTCGCAAGCTACAGTAAAGTCAATATGCCTTTAAGATTCTCTCGATTCAATACCGTTGTTTTGATTTCATCTGCTTTGGCTGGATTTGCTTTTGGCCAAACCAATGAGGCGGGATTCAAAAAACTTGATGGTTATCTTACTGATCTCATCTCGAAAAAAAGGAGCCCAGCAATTTCGGTTGCCGTTGTTGAAAAAGGTCACGTTGTTTATGCGAAGGGCTTTGGACATGCGAATCTCGAGCAGGATGTCGAAGCAAATGCCTCGACTGTCTACCGTATCGGAAGTGTTACCAAACAGTTCACCGCTACCATGATCATGCAATTAGTGAAGGAAGGAAAACTCACCGTTGATGATCCGATTGAAAAGGTTTTGCCCGAAATGCCAAGGGCTTGGGCAAAGGTGACTATCAAGAATCTCCTCAATCACACCAGTGGATTAAAGTCCTATACTGAGCTTGAAGGCATGATGGAGAAGGATGCAATGCAACCAACAACTCCACTGGGAATCATCAAGAAAATTGAGAATGTGCCCATGGATTTCGAACCTGGTACCAAGTGGCACTACAACAACACTGGATACGAATTGTTAGCTCTAGTTATCGAAAAGTTAGACAAAAGAACATTCGCAGAATCTCTTCAAGCAAGGATACTCTCACCACTCGGGATGGCGCACACCTATTTCGTGAGCGAAAAATCTATCGTCAATTATCGCGCTCAGGGCTACTCGCAAAGCAAGAATGGTTTTGAGCATGCTCAGTATTTGAACATGGATTGGCCCTGTGCGGCTTGCTCAATGGAAAGCACTGTCCTAGACCTTGCTAAGTGGGACGATGCACTTTACGGCGAGAAAATCTTACCGAAGGAATTGCTTACCAAGATGTGGGAGCCAACGGTGCTTGCCGACGGAACCATCCAAAACTATGGATTTGGATGGAGCATCAGTAAGTTGAATGGTCAACAACTGGTCGAACATGGTGGCGGAATACACGGCTTTACTTCCCATATTCGCCGAGTTCCTTCGAAGGGCATGACGGTCATAGTGTTGACAAACACGGATGGACCTAGTAATCCAGCCGGAATCTCCAAAGAAGTAATGGAAATGATGGATCCCACTCTCAAAGTCGTAAAGCCTCAAATTGAAGCTGACCGGAATCCTTCTGCTACAAAAGAAGCTTAAAACGTACTTCAATCAGTTCTAGATGGCAAGTTCGATCGATCAAAGTTAACCCCAGACTTCGACAAGATTCTGACTCCCGAGCTTTTAGCTGAGGCAAAAACCAAATTGAACAGTCTTGGAGCCATTATAAGATTTGAATTTCTCCGAGAGGCGAAAGTAAATGGATTGACGAGTCGAATCTACAACGTTCGATTCGCAAGTCTTGATTTAAAGCTTGCGGTCGCAACCGACAGCAATGGCAAAATTGGTGGGCTAGAAATCAATCAGTAGATTGTTTACTGCTGTCCACGGCGAAGACGATTGATTTGGGTCTGCAGCTCGGCCGCTTTAGCCTCGGTAGGAATAATGTCAGTCGTCTTTGTCATCCCTCCCCTGGTGTAGCCGATAAAAGGGAGCCAACCTTCTGATCGAGTAGCTCGATGCTTGTGAATAAGGTCGTACAAAGGATTCGTTTGAATAGATTGCAGGGTGGCTCGCAGATCCTCAGTTGGTTGCTTAATTCCCAATCCATCCAAAATGATGTTCGCCATTAAAAGATGACCAAGATCAGTTGGATGAATTCCATCTCCGCTTCTAAATAGCTCTAAGCTTGCCTTTTTCGCGTTGCGCGAAATTAGCTCCATTGGCGTGTGTAGGTCAATTACCTCCGCGCCACCAGGGCGGGACTTCACTTCCCACTTCGCAAATGCTGCCAGAACATCGTCATATTTGGCGTAAGGTTTGCCGTATACAAACTTTTCACCGTCCTTTGTAATATTGTCCCCAAACTGAGTTATGTCAAAGGCGGGTGGCGTAACTAAAATAAACCGTGCGCCTTGTGCCTGACACTGTTTCACCATAGACGTAATTCCAATTTGGAATGCCTTAAGCCTTGCCGCATCAAATGGTTGATAGATTCCGTCGTTCATGCCGTAGCAGGCAATTACAACTTCGGGACGAACTGCAACTAAGGCACGATTGAGTCGCTCGCGAATATCGGGCCGTGGAAATGGATGTCCAATTTCGGACAGTCCTGATGCAGTTTCACTGGCTAGCCCAACTGAAAAAATGTTGAAATCAAGAAATGGATTCTGCTTCTGAAGCAAGTACTCCATCATGCTCACATAGCGACCATCTTGAGTGATGCTGTCGCCAAGAATCATGATCCGCTTATTCGCAAGCTGCTTAATATCGGAAGGTGCCTTTTCATAAGCAAGCTGTTGTTTGCTTTTAATTACTTTGTCTCCCATTAGCTTTGCCAAAGTCGGCTCCAGTGCGGCGGCCCAAGCTTCCGCTCCTTCTGCATTTGGGTGGACCAAATCAGGAATCAGATCTGTATTCATCGTGCCATCTTGGCGAAAAAATACTGAATTTAAGTTAAGCCAAAAAACCCGCTTATTGTCCGCTAGTTTCTTAGTTAATTCTCCCGCAACTCGACAGGTATCAACACATTGGTCCGAATTGGTATATCGGCGATGAAAGTTCGTGACATCTCTAGAACCACCGCGAGGAAAGATACTAAGAATGAGAATCTTTGTGGAAGGATGCCTCTTTCGAATCGTTTCCACCATAGCTTTGGTGCCATCAAAAATCTGCTCTGCGGTGTGAACGGTCGGATAGTTGGTGTCATCGGTATTGTTCGTACCGATAAGAATGACTGCCACCTTTGGTGATTTTTGCAATTCAAGTTCACCGTTCTGAAGGTTCCAAAGGACGTTTTCCGTTCTGTATCCGGAGTAGCCTAGATTAATTGCGTTTCGGGGCGCAAAATGGGTTTGCCAAACTGCTTTCAGAGGTTCCCATTCGCCTCCTTCATCACCAACCGTATGGAGAATGCTGTCTCCTATCATCAAAAGTTCGTAGTTGTGACTCTTGATTGCAGCTACTTTTTGGTTATGCCTATCCGACGGAGTTGGAGTGGGGAAATCGGCATCGCCTAACTTGGGGATCGCTTGTCCAAGGACAATAGGAATCATGCAAAGCAGTGTGAGGAAGCTGAAGACGGCTTTATTCATGATTAAGATTCAGTGTCATTATGACCTCTAAATTCGAACCCAATGGAGATCGATTTGTTCCGAATTAGTCAAAAAACTATAATTGGATCAAAATTTCCTCGTGCCATTACAAGATCAAAAATCTAAATTGCCAACCTCAACCTATTTTCAATATGATGGGCAAAATGGCGCAGAGGGTAAAACGACTCAAATGATGCGAATGGGAGTAAGAACAAAAAATTGGGCTGCAGTGCTCCTCATTCCAATTTGTGTTAGCTGTCGCCAAAGCCAACCAGTCCAAACTTCGACATCCGCACCCATTAATGAAGGTCCAACCTTAAGGATGCCAGGTCGAGCTACTTGGGCTCAGGCCGAACTTGATTCCCGGGCTCAAAAAACAGACGCCGAGCGCGATGCTTCTTACAAACAATTTGCTAAAGAACTTCCCCACTCCCCAGAATTCTTGACTCTTTATGCCATCTTCGTTTCTGATAGCCTCCACGATATCCCTAGGGCTGAGAAACTTTATCAACAAGCCTTGGCAGAGCCTACCGCCGGCGGATTTACAATTTCAAATTACGGAAATTTCATTCTGGAATATTTGAAGGACAAGAAGAAAGCGGAGGCTTTGTATAAAAGGGCGCTGGCAAAGAGCCCAAACGATGACACATCCATGGCATTTTATGGACTTTTCCTGTTCGAAAATGGAAAGCCCGACGAAGCTCAGAACCTCATTGACCAAGCCAAAAGATATGGTTATAGCCATAACCAAAGAATTCTCGTTCGAGTCGACTTTTGTCGATTTGCGAATGGAAAAAAGGAAGAGCAAGGTGTTGCCCTCTATAGACTGAGGACGAACATGATTAACCACTTCCGTGCTCAAAATTGGGATTTCTCACCAAACATCAAATTGGCGATGAAGGCAAACCATCCCGAATCAGCTTGGCTAGAAAGGCTGGCAGCAGTCTGCAGTGATAGAGCCGACATATCAACTCTCAAGCCTTGGAGTGCTTGGCAAGAGGCTGTGCGGATTCCATCAAATGGTACTAGATCTCAGTCACCTGATTCAAAAATCGTAAACGAGGATAGTGAGTGACTATTCACCGGGATTCAGCTCTTTTCCATCCAGCCACATCTTCGAGTCAACCGATTCGGAGTACCGAATTTGCCAACCCAGCTTGCCTTTAACCCACTCATTCTTTGTCTTACTGACAATTCGAAAGTCTTGAGGCTTTCCTTCCTCACTTTCCACTTTTGTCTTCATTTCAGACTCAATAAGGATAAAGGCAACCCCTTTTTCAAGAGTAAATTTCTTGATCTTTTGCGACCACTTCACGCTACTCATCACCTTCATTTGACTTTCAAATTCCTTGAAAAAGTCAGACCGGGAAGATACTGGCTTTCCTGGAGATTTAACTTTAAAGTCATCGGCAAAGATCGACTCTATGGACTTAATATTCTTATCGGAAAAGGCCTTACTAATCTGAGTAAACCGCAATTCGATAGCCTTCCTCGCATCAGAAGTCTCATCAAGAGCCATGGCGAGGCTCGAAAGAACCAAGATTGAAACCGCAGAAATGAGTTTCATGGTTCAAGGATATTACCTTTGAACCCAAGTTTCATGTGGAGTAACATTCAAGTGTGTTTCAAGGTATCAAGGCTTGGCAAGTTCAAATAGGTTTGGTTTTTGGACTGTTCCTCATAGGTTGTGGCAATAAGGGAAATCCGGATTCGAACTCGCCGGTCGCTGACAAGCATTCCCAGATAGATTCCGATGGGCCCGCACAAACAAAAGCTTTCCCTGATGCCAAAAAGTCTAAAGCGAGTGAGTCGAAAGCATCCGAAAAAAGAATTGTCAAAAGCTTCTCATTTTCTCCCCCTACATCTGACTGGGTTGAGGCACAGCCGACTAGTGGAGACGAGACATATACTTTAGCGAAGTTCAAGTCAAGTTCAAATTCATGGGAACTTGACGTCACGAGCATCGGATTACCTGCAAAGGGAGCAAACGCGGTTGATCTTGTGAAGAAAAGCGAAACCGAGTTCGCCCAGGGTATCGCAGCCAACAACACAAACTCTCGAGAATGGATTAAGAACGGGTTTTCGATCAGTCGATACACAAATCCAAGTGCAAATTCAGTTTCGACTTGGTGCATTTCCGAGACCTGCAAAGTCCGGCTAAACTTCACATTCCCAGCTGGTTCCAAGACTGAAGACATTGTGAAGCAGGCAGACTCCTCAATCGACGCCTTCTTTGACAAAAACCCAACCGGTGGAGCAAAAACCAAGTAACTGGGAATTTTCCGGGGTTATTCAAATGGCTTATCGCGGACAAAATAGAATCATGAATAAACAAAACTGTGCAGCTTTTTTGGTCAGTTGCACGCTGATATGCTCCGGCTGTCGCGAACCCGAAAGATCAGGTCCTACAGAAAATAACTCAGCTCAAATTCAAAACCCAAATAGCGCGAATGAGGTTCCAAATTTTTCCAATTCGACAACTCAAACTTCGGAGCGTAAGAAACAATTTTCCAAAATGCAAGAAAGTATGCATGCCGTTGCCAGCATTGCATCTTCGCAAAAGGGTGCTGCTTACGACTTCCATTTTGTGCTTCCATCGGACAATTGGGAAAAAATCTCCCACGGTGTTGGAGATCAAAAGTCTTCGATTTGGCTCTTTAACTAAAAAGACAAGGGTCTAAAAATCATGCTGTCGTGTGCTGGCAAAAACGAGGCACCGGAGTTTTCGAAGTCCGCCATGACCGTCTATGAATCATCCCGAAAGAAGCAACCCGATCTCACGCGTGAATGGAAAATTGGGAACTTTACGCTCAGAAGATCGTTTATTGGATTCATAGATGAACAACATGGAGAGACCACGATCACGGCCTTTTCGCCAAAGTGCACTCTTGAGTTCAATATTGCCAGTGAAACGATGGACAGAGACGACCTAATCAAAGTTGGTGAGTCTAGCGTCGAAGAATTTATGAAGAAAAATCCAGATGGAGGATTTCCGTCAAAATAGAACGTAACTTAAAGGTACAAATCTTGCTTAGAAGGTTAACAATGGTTAGAAAATATTTTTCATTAATTGGTTTACTCGTTATTTGCTCATTTGGAGTCGGCTGCGGAAAACCGGCTGGTCCTGATCAGACTCTCAACGTTCCCGCAGGCTGGACTATTGATGACCACCCTCCGGGTGATTTACACTTTTCAAGATGGGTGCTCCAAACCGAAAATTCAACTAAAGCCGAATTGACGAGCTTCGTCACGAAAGGTGCCCCAGAAGAAACCACTAAGAAATTGGAAGTTTGGAAAGAATATATGAGCGAGAGCATGCAATACGCGCCGTTTGTCTCTCGAGGCTGGACTGCAAGTAAATACAATGTAGCAAGATTCTTCGCATATAGAAACCCCAATGACACTAATCACGGAACGGTCAGCATATGGCTGATAGGTAAAGACAGGGAATTTGCGATCACCGTCTCTAATACAAACATGACCCGTGAACCGCTCACCGCCCTTGCTGATAAGTTTGCAGAGGACCTGGCTAAGGTCAACTAGCTAGGATCAAAATAGACAAGAAAGCCCCTGGATTGTTTCCAAGGGCTTTTTTGCATTTAGCCTTACTGCTTTGCTAACGTGTAGTTAAACGTTCGATTGTAAGAATTATCCAAGGCTCGAACTGAGAGTTTGATTGCCATTCTTCCCGCTCGGTCTCGTGAACCTGTAAGGCGAATATCCCATCGCTTGTCATTCCGGTCTGTCATGGTGCCTTTGGCATCGAGCCGGCCGTTTGACTGGTCAAATGAACCCTCAAACAACATATGAAATCCTGAACCAGCCTTCGGAGAAAGCCAGCCCTTTATCGTATCCAAATTTCTTGAGCCTTTTGATACCGACAATGACAACACGTGCGCCTTAATGTCCTTGTTGTCCATTTCAATATCCGAGTTTCCGAGGTAGCTTCCTCGATCCAAAAACATGCTTGAAGTTTTGTTACTTCCGGATTGCCCATGAACATTGAAAGTGAACTTTCCGTCCCAGCGACTATCCTGGTCTCGTGAGCCGTTGGACATAGCTGCTTTAACCGTGACAGTATAGGTTCCTGGCATTCTGGCAGAAATGTCGTACGTTGTCATGGTGTATTCGTTCAGAACAAATTTGATTGTCCTTACATCACTTAACAGGCCTCCGCCATCCGGTCCAGTGACAGTTACAGTAGAAATGCACTGAGACCGCTCGAAAAATCCTTTTGACAAGTAAAGACCGATATTAATCGGAACAACATCACCGGCCTCGATTCGATCCTTGTTTGTTAATCGAATAACGCCATCAATCTTAGGTTGATCTTTTGATTGATTAGAAGAATTGGGACCTCCGCCCAGACCAGTTTTTCTCCTCAACTGAACGTATGCAACCGAACTAGCCGTATCAGTATTAGCCGAAAAGCTTACATTCATATTCGTCGTATCAAAGTCAGGGCTCGAAATCCGAACATCGAACCTACCACCGGTTGATCGATTTGCGAGTTCATAGGTGGTCAATCCGCTACCACTCGAACGCAAAGTGTCGCGCCTCCCTGTTTCACGATTAACGACTTCAATGTTTGCATTTGAAACTGGCTCGTTTCGATCATCACTCATCACCACGAACTGAATCGTTGGGCGTCGAGTAGTTCGGAGCTTTAGATCCAGAGAAGTCACTGCTCCTCGATTGCTTACATCAAACGTTCGAGAATCTATACCGCGCTCGTTATGTGAAGCAATGACCAAGTATCTTCCGGGCGACATCATTTTGTCTGACTCGCCATTTCGTCCCGTAAATGTCGACATTTCTGACCGGCGATTGGCAACCCCAAATGGACCGAAAAACTTCAGTGAAGCCCCTTGAATCGGAACTCCTGAGTTGTCCCGAACCATTGTGATAACTCGAGCGTCGGCTCGATAATGGGCATTGGCGATTCCAGTTACGGTAACCACCGTTGCAAGCGTCGAAAGTAATCTAATTTTCATGATTGACCTAGTTTTTTGAACCTAATCACAATTTTAGACGACTAATTTGCCACTGGGTACCGAATTCGCGAAAACCCTATAGGACTTATGAGCTATTGGCGGACTGTATTACTCCATATAGGCAGGGTCGGGCAATGGCTTCAAATTCTTAACTATGGCTGCTCGCTGCGGTTCCAAAAATGGAGGCAAGGCAATGCCTTCTCCCAAGTGGCTAGGGTCCTCATCACTTGCAAATCCCGGACCGTCAGTTGCCAATTCAAACAACACACCGCCTGGCTCACGGAAATAAAGACTATGGAAATAGAAGCGATCCACATATCCTGACGTTCGTATACCGAACGATTCAATTTTCTGCTTAAACGCCAACAATTCCTCATCATTTTGAACTCGGAACGCGACATGGTGAACCCCGCCAGCTCCAACTTGACCAAATCCAGTATTATACGGATCCCGAACAATAAGTTCTGAGGAATAGTTGTCTCCATTCACAACAAATCGCGTCCCGTCAACATCCTCATAGCCAAGAATATCGGTCAAAACTTTACGGGTTGAATCCGGATTTCGACTTTCTAGGTCCACGCCATGGATTCCTCGAATTGCAACTTCAACAGGAACATTCTTTGTCCATGGCACGACATCATAAGCCAATCCTGCCGAATCGATTAATGCAAGATGTTGCCCTTCGCCATCAGCAAAAGTAAGGCGCTCTCTACCAGCATCATCGGTATCACGCTCAAAGACCACGCCACTTTCCTCGAGTCGATTAGACCACCAGCCAAGACTCCCCCCGGGAACCCTGAGGGTCGTCAAACCAACAGTCATAGGGCCAGGTTGGTTTGGCTGGATACTTGGCCAATCAAAAAATGTAAGGTCGGAACCAGGAGAGCCGACTTCGTCTGCGTAAAACAGGTGGTACGCCGAAACATCATCCTGATTAACGCTCTTCTTAACCAACCGCATCCCAAGGACGCCAGTATAAAACGCCAAATTTTCCACGATTTTGGCGCTAACCGCCGTAACATGATGAATTCCAAGTACTTTCATTGACTTATTTTTAATACGCTCATTGCCGCATTATGTCCCGGGATGCCACTCACAGCACCCCCACGTTTTGCCGACGAACCTGCACGATAAACCCTTGGAAACGCCGTTTCAACGCCCCATGCGCCAGTCTCTTCCGCTTCCTCCGCAAATGGCCAAGACAATTGGTTATGAAAGATATTTCCAAGATCAAGATCAACTTCCTTTTCAAGGTCCTGGGGCGTCTTGATTTCAATACATGGTTTACCTTCTTTATCCAAAGCTAGGCAGTCAAGAAACGACTCGTCGCAAATTCGGTCGAGACCATCAAGGTAAAGCTGCTTAACTATCTCTCGCTTCGCATCTTGATCTGTTTCAAACAAGCGATATGGCATATCTAGCCCGAACAAGGTTAGCGTCTGAAACCCTTGTGCCTGCAATTCCGGACTGAGAATTGAAGGATCAGTCAAAGTATGGCAATACATCTCTCCCGGTGCCGGATTTGGGACTTCACCATCCTTAGCTTTGCCGTAACTTCTTAGCATTTGCTCATATCCTTCATTAATGTGAAAAGAACCTGCAAATGCTTCTTCTGAACTTACTCCTTTGGCTCTAACCTTCGGAAGTCTCTTCAAGAGCATATTTATCTTAACTACTGAGCCTTCGTCATTTGCCTGTGGTTCCCAGGTCTGCCCAAACAACTTGGCAAACGTTTTTGGACCAGCATTGATGAGTACATGAGTAGCTTGAACACTTGAATTCTTTCCGTCTGAATCAAAACTTATCGCATGTAGATCAGTGCCAAGTTCAACATGAGAAACTGTCGATGATGTCTTGAACTCGACACCAGAACTTTTGCAAGATTCGACCAAGGAATTAACCAGAGAGCGCATCCCACCGACCGGAACTCGCCACTCTCCGTCACCATTACCAATAATATGATAAAGAAAGCAGCGGTTCTGAATTAGACTCGGATCGTGTGGATGAGTAAACACGCCAATTTTGCCATCTGTCATCAGCAGTCCTCGTAAGGCGTCGTGTTCGGCATATCGCTCCAAAACTTTCCCTAACGGTTCTTCCACGAATGACTTCCAGGCTTCTAACTCTAGGGGAGTAGTCATTCCTGCAGCAAATTCAGTCTTCGATTTGAGCGGTTTAAGAAGTGTTGGCCAAACCCTCTTGGCAATTACTGCCTCCAACTCCATTAAACGCTGGTAGCTCGACCAAGCTTCATCGCTTCCAGTCATTTCCCTCATTGAATCCCGTGATCGGCCCTCATCAACGTTAGAAATCACCAATCCTCCGTCTCCATCATATGGAGTAAATGAGGCCGTTTTACGTTGTACCGTCTGGAACGTAAGACCGAGGTCATCCACTATTTTCTTCGGGAAAAGAGAAATCAAATAGGAGTAGCGAGAAAGCCATGCGTCGTAATCAGGAAATACTTGCTGAGATGCAGTTGCTCCACCCAAAGTGTCGTTTCTTTCCAACACCAGAACCGACTTCCCTGCCTTAGCTAAATAAGCAGCCGCGACCAAACCGTTGTGCCCACTTCCCACCACAACGGCATCGTAGGATGATTGAAGTGGCTCTGAAAGCATTCGATGAGTTTAACCGGACTAGATGTGAAATTGCCCCTGCGCAGTTCAAGTTAGGCTATGCTATCCCAAATGAATGGCTTGGCATTGGTATTGATCCTGGGCAAACAAACTTTCGACATCAGAAACTTTGGGGCGATTGGTGACGGGACCACGATGAATTCGAAATCCATTCAAGCGGCTATTGATGAGGCCGGAAAGGAGGGTGGCATCGTCAATGTTCCTAACGGAAAGTTCTTGACGGGCACAATTCACCTTCGATCCCATGTAGAGCTCCACCTTGAAGACCAAGCCGTACTCCTCGGAAGCACCAAAAGGAGAGATTATCAAAAGGTCATTTGGTACACCCTTATCTCGGCAAACAAAGTCAACGACGTAAAAATCACTGGTACGGGGACCATCGATGGTCAAGGCGCAGAGCTTGCCCAAGACATTCTTCATCTTGTCGATACCGGAGAAGTCAAGATTCCACCCAAAGGATGGAGACCCAGTGAACTAGATCGTCCTGAAATCATCGAGATGAATTATTGCAAGGGAGTAAGGGTATCCGGAGTCACGATCAAGAACTCGTGTTGCTGGGTCCAGACTTACCGAGAGTGCGAAGATCTCTGGATGTTTAAAGTCAAAGTCGACAGCAAATCCTATTGGAACAACGATGGAATCGATCTCCTCGACTGCAAGAATGTCAAAGTTTTCGACTGCGACATTGATGCCTGCGACGACGGGATCTGCCTCAAGTCCGACAATCCAAAATCTCGCTGCGAGAATATCGACATTGCAAAATGCCGGGTTCGAAGTAGTGCCAGTGCTTTTAAATTTGGAACATCGAGTCACGGAGGGTTTAAAAACATCACCATCGACAATTGCCAAGTCCGGGACACCTTTCGATCCGTAATCGCCCTGGAATCAGTCGACGGAGCAATTCTTGATAACATCGAAGTGGGAAACATTAAAGCCGTGAATACCGGAAATGCCTTTTTCATTCGCCTTGGGCATCGAACGGTAAAGGCACCAGTTGGGAGGGTAAAAAACATCTACCTCCATGACCTAGATGTCCAAGTTCCGGCAATCCAGCCCGATCTTGGATACGCTTTCAAAGGTCCTGATATTGCCACTCCGCATAACGTCATGCCGTCTTCAATCATGGGTCACAAAGAGTTCCCCATTGAAGGCGTAAGGCTGGAGCGAATCAAGATTCATTACCCCGGCGGAGGATCACCGAAGATCGCCAATTCCCCGGTCACTGCCCTGTCAAAAATTCCCGAGTATGCCGAACACTATCCAGAGTTCAATATGTTTGGCGAACTACCGGCTTGGGGGCTTTTTGTCCGTCATGCAAAAGGAATCAAAGTTAGCGATTGCTCGTTTGGCATTGCAAAACCAGACTATCGACCGGCTATAGTTCTTGACGATGTGTCTAACTTCACTTCCACAAAATTAGCAATATCCAACATCTCGCGCGATCCTGTGTTGGCTGTTCGAAACGCCAAAAACATGAAGGCTCCGAATCTAAGAACTAGGATTGTGCGTTAAGGCGCTTGATCTCTCCAAGAAGGAAATCTATGTTCATGAATGGGTCACCCCCTGTTCTTTTCCATCTCACTTTGCCTTGCTTATCAACTAGAATGGTTGAGTGAAGCTCGATATTTTCAAAGTCATCATAGGATGAAAATCGCCGGGCATTCTCGTGGTTGTTGTCACTGAGAAAAGTCACCTTAACCGGATTCAAAATCAAAGACTTCTTCAATACGGCTGGCGTCTGGCTACAGACCCCAAGGACCACCGTGTTCTGAGCCTGAAAATCGGGCATCTTGTCATTGATCGACTTTAGTTGGCCAACACAGTGAACACACGCTTCGCCCAAGAAGAACACCAAGAGAACATTCTTTCCTCGATAATCATTCAAGCGAACTCGTTTTCCATCGACGTTTAAGACGTTTAGTTCAGGCGCAGCAAATGGCTCCCAATTACTTGGTCCGAATGATTTAAGCTCAGCCGGGATATAAGTTCGTTCTACAGCCGGAGTGTAAGCAATTGGTGATGGATTTGGATACAACTTCCTGACCCGTTCGACCCAGGGCAAGCCAGGATCGGCGTTAGACCAAACATAAGCCAACCTTCCCGCATACCGCTCCGCCACCGTTTTCAAGTTCAGAGCTTCATTTGCCATAACCAAGCCAGACAATGAAAAACCATCATTTTGTTCATATTCCAAAGCCCGCTCATAATAGGTAATGGCTGTCTTAAAGTAACCGCGCTTTAAGAAATGATCACCGAGGAGCCGGGAAATTGGCCAAGCTTGAGTCGGTGGATCGTTGGCGTAAAAACCGCTCTTTCTGTTCTTTTGCTCTTGCTCATCCGCGGCAATAAGAAGCTTTTCACCTTCCTCGACCTTGTTGTCGGCAAGATAAAGCGTTCCCTTGGCAAGATTAACAATCGTCGAAGTCTTCTTGTTTTCTCCTACCAAATCCTCAAGCTCGAGCAAGTGAGATCTTGCCTCATCAAGCCTGCCTAAGCCAGTCAATGCCAAGGTCTCAACATAAATCTTTGTCGTTCGACTACTCTTATCGCGAGTATCCCAATCGACGTAACCAGGAGTCATGATCTCTTTCCAGCGTTCAAACTTGATTAAGGCTCGCTGAAGGGCTTGTCGTCCAGGCGACAACAAACTTCCCCGCTTCGCATCATCTGAGTTAAAATCTGGATCTCGAGGAGTGCTCAGCAAATCCCGGGCACCTTGGATCGACGCATTGGCCATTCCAAGTTGTTCCTGAATGTAACAAAGGTAATTGCGGTTGTGAGGGAAATTCCAAGCCTCGAACGGCAAAGCCAACCGATCATTCATGTACTTCAACTCAGTTCGAGTTGCCGAATCCATCGCAATAGCAGCCTCGTGCCACATCCCAATCTTGCTGTAGATATGCCCAGGCATATGGAGAGCATGCCCAACACCGGGAGCCGCCTTTCCGTACAACTCACACGCCTTGATTGCTCGAAGGGACTCCTTGTCATCCCAGTTGTGAATGCTGGCATGAAGGGCTCCAGGATGCATCGGATTCTTTGCCAGAACTTGCTGAACGAAATTTTCGTTATCTTCCGGCTTTCCTTGACCAATATTGAAGAGTGCGATGAGAGCCTTGGCTTCAATATCCTCGGGATACTTAACGAGGACGAGCTTGAGTTTTTCAACCAGGGTCTTTTGTCCTCCCTTAGTGACTGCAGCATCCCAAGCCTCAATGTGCATACGTTCTTGTTCTGTTACAGCCCCTGCTCGCTTAACTGCTTCTTTGAGAAAGGTCTTATAACGCCCAAAATCCTTCTCGTTGTAAGAGCCACCTCCCCCAAGAGTAAACCATGTAAATCCGCATCGAGCTAATCCCAAATAGGCCATTGCACAGTCCGGATCTAACTTCAAACACCAGCGAAAAGACCGCTCTGCCTCTTCAAACCAAAACGAATGCAAAAGAGCATTTCCTTGGTCAAACCATTGTTGGACTTCTTTGTTCTTCGAAGAAACCGTAAAAGGAGCATTTCCCACGCCAGGAATTAGCCATGGCTTCGTTCGCATGCCTGAATCAAAGGCACTGCCATGGGACGAGTGTCCGGGAGAATCATCTGCCACGCCTAAGCAAGAAAGTGTGAGCAAAAGGGCGATGGCAAGTGTCTTCATTGACTTGAAACTATCTTATCAGAATTGAGCGTTGTTCGTTCTCGTATCTGGAACCCTTCTAGGTAAAGTTGAGCCATGAGCTTAGTTGGATTGTTCGTTGCATTCGCTTTTGGAACCAGCCAACAATCGGAAACATGTACATTGGTTGCGAATAACCGACCAATAGCAACGATCAGAATTCCAAGTCAGGACCCGAATTCGGAAGTCAACATGCGAGCTGCTAGGC
>Ga0194055_10000575_pt1 | contig 29637 bp, 28 predicted proteins | sample SepL449m_MetaG_FD_155482 | JGI IMG/M metagenome (GOLD analysis project Ga0194055, IMG submission 155482) | Anoxic zone freshwater microbial communities from boreal shield lake in IISD Experimental Lakes Area, Ontario, Canada - Sep2016-L442-9m | ecosystem: Environmental > Aquatic > Freshwater >... | reverse complement strand
AGCGGGTGCCGCTGCCGTACTCTCGCCACGGACCACGATCCGCTCCAGTGCCGGAGTTTCGAGCCCCTCTATCCGGTCAACGAACTCGGCATCACAGATCAAAACGCGAGCGCCCGACTCGCGCAGGATGTGCTCGAGCAGCAGGCCGCGATAAGCGGAATGGACCGGCACCTCAACAACCCCTGCTCTGAGAATGCCGAACCAAGCGATCAGGAACTCGGGGACGTTGCCCATCATCAGCGCGACGCGATCGCCCGCTTCGATTCCCCAGCCAGTTAGCGCTGCGGCGATTCGATAACTGTCGGCCTGGATCTGAGCCGAGCTGATGTCGCGGCCGGCACAGTTCAGCGTGGCACGGTCGCCGTCACGCTCTGCGGCGTGGTCGAGTACCTCAAGAACCGTCTCAAACCGCTGGCCTTCTTGATCAATCGCGCCCATGCCGTTCATCCAAACAGGCTCGGCGCACTAGGCACACTGGCGCTTTCGCCAGCCACTGCGGGATCAATCAGCCGCGAGAGTTCCAGTGTGGGCCACGACTTCCAGAAACCGTTCAGGCTGCCAACCGGCGCGACTGAAATCGTGCTCGTTCGTCACGGTTCGTCAGCGAGGGCAAGCGAGAATGAGATGCCCCTGACCGACGGCCACAGTGATCCACCTCTGAGCAGCGCAGGCTTCGAGCAGGCTGATGCCCTTAAGGAGCATCTCGCAGGCGAGCAGGTTGAAGCGCTGTTCGTCACTCCAAGGCTGCGTACGGCGCAGACGGCAGCTCCGCTTGCAACGCGTATTGACCACGAACCGATCGTTGTCGATGACCTTCGCGAGGTTCACCTCGGCGACCGCGAGGCGGGCTTCAACACCGGCGCTCCGGGGCCAAACCCAATTAGCGCGCAAGTGTTCGAGGAAGGGCGTTGGGACGTAATTCCAAATGCCGAGAATATGGAGCTGTTCAGTGAACGGATCGGTCGCGGTATGACTTTCGTCGCCGACCAGACGGGCCCCGACGCAACAGGAGTGGCAATCGTCCACGCTGGCGTGATCGCCGAGGCCTGCTCGCAAGCTACGCAGAGCCATGCATTCGCCTTCCTCTATTCCGAGAACGGTTCGATCACCCGTCTGATCCGCCTGCCGAGCGGTCGCTGGGCAGTGCGCAGCTTCAACGACACATCGCACCTCGCCGCCTTAGGGCGATGATCCGCCCCAGGGCGTCGGGACTATGTTTCCCTGAGAGTCCGCGCTGGCATCACAATCAGCTCTGGTTCGTCGACATCTTCCGTGGCGAGGTTCTGACCTATGACGGCGACGCGTTAGAGCGGGTAGCGCGGATCGATGACGACATCTCGGGGCTCGGCTTCATGCCTGACGGCACACCGCTCGTCGTGAGCATGCGCAAGAAACAAATTCTCAAACTGGCGAGCGACGGAACGACGGCGGTGCACGCCGACCTCGCAGAGGTTGCATGCTCGTACCTGAACGACATGCTCGTCGACGCCGACGGCTGGGCCTTCGTTGACGCGATCAGCCGCGGCGAAGTGAGCGACCAGTCGGCGGGAAGCGACCAGATAATCGTCGTTGACCCGCAAGGCAACTGGCGCGTTGGCGCCGGCCAGTTGCGCAGACCAAATGGGCTTGTGCTCTGCGACCAGGGCCGGCAGTTAATCCATGCCTCAACTACCGACAGGAACTTGATCGCGTGGCAGCTAAACGAAGATCGAGAGATGTTCGGCCAGCGCAAATGGGCCGGAACGGGTGAGCACACACCGGATGGAATCTGCCTTGACGCGGAAGGGGCTATCTGGGTTGGTGGTCTTGCGAGCGGAAGCTTCCTGCGAATCCTCGAAGGCGGCGAAGTCACCGACGAAATCTCGGTCGCACCTCATTGGGCGACCGCCTGTGCGCTCGGCGGACCGGACCTGCGCACGCTATTCATGACGACGGCTCAGCCAGGCCGCCTACCAGTGCAGAAGTACCCGTTGGAGAACCAAGGCTTCCTCGAGTCGGTCGAGGTCGCCGTGCCAGCAGCCTCGATCTGAACGGCAGCTAGTTCGAGGGCGCGCAGCTGGCAGTCAGCAGGCTGAGGTTCTCGGCAACGCGCTCGGGAGAGATCTGGAAGCTCGGCACGGTCAGCACGACATCGTCGACAACGCCGTCGAAGCGGTTCAGCTTCTCAGCAACCTGACCGGGAGTTCCGGCGATCGCAAACTCGTCGATCATCGCGTCGGTCACCTCGGCGATCATCCCATCAACATCCCGTTCGGCAAAGGCTGAGCGAATCCGTTCCGCTTCGTCGCCGAAGCCGCCTACTTCAAAAATCTTTCCATAAGACTTGACCGATCCGTAAAACGCGATCATCGCCGCCGCCTCGCGACGAGCCTGCTCCTCGTCCTCGGAGCACGCGCCGAGCGTGTAGGTCGCGATCTTTATCTCGTCCGCATCACGCCCGGCGTGATCGGCGCCGCGCGCGATCGCGGGTCGCACGACCTCCTCGATGTACTGGGGCGTAAAGAGCGTGTGACCAAGTAGGCCGTCGGCGACGCGTCCAGCCGACTCAATCATGCGCGGGTTGACGCCTGCCGTGTAAATCGGGATCTCGCGCGTATGCGACGACGCCATGCCTGGCAACGCCGCGATGTGGAGGTGGTAGAAGCGCCCGTCATGTTTGATCGGACCCTGATCGAGATTCCAGATGTCGCGAATCAGCGGCACCAGCTCCTCGATCCTCGTCGCCGGAGCCTCACCGTCAAGCCCGTGCCAGTCGGAGATCATTCGACGAGTGCCGTTTCCGATACCGAGAATGAAGCGGCCGTGCGAGAGCTCATCGAGATCCCTAGCCTCAGCGGCCAACATCAGCGGACTGCGGCCGACGCCGTAAAGGATGCCCGTGCCAACCGTGCACGAAGCCGTTGATTGAGCCAGCGCGGCGACAGTGATCGTCGCCGAACGGTTGTACAGCTCCGACGTCCAGACCGAATCGAAGCCTGCCCGGTCGGCTTCGCCGCCAGCCTGAGCCATTGCATCGATCGAAGCCGCAAAGACACAGATGCCACGTCGCGGAACCGAATTATTCACCATTTCATCAACCTCACCATGTCGTCTCGGAGGCCCGGCAATGAGTAGCGAGCCCAAACCATTCGAAAGTCATCCGTCTTACCGTTGGCGTGCATCCAGACTGCAGTTACCTGAGTTGCTACAAGCATCATGATGCTAAGCAATTGGAAGGGACGCAGCGACTCCGCCTCGATCGGGGTGCCGGTTAGCGAGCCGTAGCGCTCGAGGAACCAAGCCTCATCAGCGAAGGTGCCCATCAGTTCGGCGCGCCGCCGCAGATGTTTGCCTGCCGACCTCTCGAGGACCAAGTAACCGAGATCGAACCGCACGTCACCGACATAAACGAGCTCCCAATCGAGCACAGCAGTAAGCCGCCCGTCGGCTACCAGCGTATTACCGATCCGGTAGTCGCCATGTACCAGCCCCTCTCGCTGATCCTCCGGTGGGTTTTCAAGCAGCCAGTCGAACCCCTCCTCAAAGATCGGGTCGCGCACCAGCCTGCGCTCGTCGTAGACCGCCTTCCACTTGGCAACGACGTCAAGGTACGAAAGCCGCTGAATGCTGGCGGGCATCGCGGCGAAATCGAGCTTGTGGATCGCAGCGAGCGTCTCGACCATGTCGTTGGCGACACCGCGCTCACCAGCCCAGTCCTCGGCGAGCCGCTGCTGATCTGCGCGGCTATAGATGTTTGACGGGCTGCCTGGAAGGAACTCCATCACGAAGAACTGGCCGCCGAAGGGAGTCTCGGTCGCGAGTTCTATCGCCTGCACCCGGGGAGTCGGAACTGACGTCGGATCGAGCGCCTCATAGACCTGGTACTCGAGTTCGAGTTCGGTGTCGAGCAATGCGCCCGGTGGGCGAACTCGCACTACATGCCTACTTTCTGAGCCGTCGGCGGCGCTGATGCGCGCAATGTATGTGTGGCGTGACCAACCGCCCTGAATCTGCTCCAGCTCCTCGCCACGGGCGCCCGGTGCTAGCTCGCCTGACCTCTCCAGAACGCGGACGACCTCTTCGAGTTTGACCTCGCTCATGGCTCGACCGGGCCTTCGATCGCGTCAGCAAGCAGCCGCACTTCTAGCTCCACGGCATGCGCCAGCGCAACGTGGATCTTCGCGCGAACTTGCTCCGCAGCGGCCGAACCGTCAGCTCGGACAAGATCCAGCGCCTGGCAGGCGATCTCGGCAGCTTGACGGGAATCACCGACGTCGCGCAGCTGTTCGGCAAGTTGGCTCAAGCTCGCGACAAGCTCGGGCGGCTCGGCCGCTGAGCGAAGCGCTGCAGCGAGCTCTCCGGTTAGTTCGCCAAGGTGAGGCTCGACTGCTCCGACCTCTGCTGCTAGGTGACGAGTCGCGCTGTAGACCGAAAGCAGCTGGCCGCTCTGCCAATCGTCAAGCGGCTCCTCGCCGCGCGCGGCGTCGCGAACGGGGCTGCCCATCGCAGCAATCACTTCAGATGGGGAGAGCGGGTTCCACATGGTTGATCGACGACGCTAAGTGAGGCGATCGCCGTGCGAGCTAATTTCCACTCGAGCGCTGTTCGAACTTCGGTTCGTGAACGAGCGGGAACGACGGAGGCATGTCCGCGCTGACTGTCATCGGGAAGCTCGGCGGTCGCTTCTCAAGGAACGATGCCGCACCCTCTGCGGCGTCGGCCGCCGGGCCGCGCTCAGCGATGTAGACCGACTCCATCCAGTGAGCGTCCATTGGGTGTTGAGCGCCAGCCATGTTCCAGAGCAGCTGCCGGTTGATAGCGACGGAGACAGGGGCGCTGTCAGAGATCAAACTCTCAGCCATCTCGCGTGCCGCTGGCATCAGCGCTTCGGAGCTGTAGAGCGAATGCACTAGGCCAGCGCTGAGTGCTTCGTCAGCATCGAAGATCCTCCCGCTCAGCGACCACTCAAGCGCCTTGCTCAGACCAACGGCGCGCGGAAGGAACCAGCTCGAGGCTGCGTCCATGCAAATTCCGCGACGGCTGAAGACGAAGCCGAAGCGTGCGCTGTCGGCAGCCATCCGAATGTCCATCGGCAGCGGGAATGTCGCACCGAAGCCGACCCCGACGCCGTTGATCGCCCCAATGATCGGCTTCAGGCAGCTGAACATCCGAACGGCGATTAAGCCGCCGCTGTCGCGTGGAATATCGCCTTCGGCGATCTCTTCAGTCCCGCGTTCACGGGCACGCTGCATAACATCGAATCCGTCCTGCTCGGAGAGGTCGAAGCCGGCGCAGAACGCGCGGCCATTCCCGGTCACGATCACTGCTCGAACATCGTCGTCCTGATCGACGCGGTCCCAGATCCCGAGCAGTTCGCGCTCCATCGCAGCATCCAGCGCGTTGAGCTGGTCGGGGCGGTTTAGAGTGATTGTCGCGATCGCGTCCTGGACTTCGTAGGTGATCGTCTCGTATGACATCTGGCTAGTTCCCTTCAGCTTCGTTCAAGTATCGGTGCAAGCCAGTTAACTCGACACTGGCTGTTTTGACAGCCACCCGTCGCGTAGGATCGAACTGTGAACGAACTTGAACAGCTGATCGCCGAACGCGATTGCGAGAGGCTACTGACGGAGTATTGCCGACGCGTCGACTTCGGCGAGGCATCGGCTATCGCAGACCTCTTCACCGAAGACGGCACCTGGGAAGGAGTTGAGCTGCTGCTTACCGGGCGCGAAGCGATCCGCGAGTGGTTCACCAACCGCCAAAACTTGGCGCGCCGCGTCTCTCGGCACATCAACACCAACATCGCCATAACGCTGCTCTCCGAGACCGAGGCCGAAAGCCTCTGCTACCTGGTCAACTACCGACACGACCGCGAAGAAGGCGACAACAGCCTGCCCGCCGCGGGCGATATCCCGAAGTTCGTTGGCGAGTGCCGCGACGGCTTCCGCCTAACCGATGAAGGCTGGCGCTTCTCGAGCCGCAAGGTCGAGCTAGCGTTCATTCGGCCATCACGACGCAAACCGAGCTAGCAGGCAGGCCGCGCCGCGCGCCCTGCTTAGCGCGAGTCGGGCTTGCGCGCCGCGCGCGGGCAATGATCTTCGCACCGCGATCGTGGTCGCCGAGTCCTGGCTTGGCGACGACGATGCTCAGCCGACGGGCTGAAGCTGGAGCTCAACTATCGAGCGCTTGGTTGGCCAATTAGCAGAGAGAGAGCGGCTAGAAGACCGGTGATTCCGTGTACTTGCCGAAGACCTCTTGAAGCGCGTCGATGATCTCCCCTTCACTGGCGTGAACACGCGTGCAATCGATCAGTAGCGGCATCAAGTTTGTCGACCCGGAGGCGGCCGTCTTCAGCGCGGCCAGCGATGCTTCGACAGCAGCGCTGTCGCGTCCGGCGCGGACCGATTGCAGGCGGGCGATCTGTGTGCGCTCGATGCTTGGGTCGATCCTCAGCAGCGGCGTCTCGTCGACGGCACCCTCTGTGTAAGCGTTGACGCCGACGACAACGCGGCGGCCGGAGTCGATCTCCTGCTGCAGCTCGTAGCTGGCGTCGGCGATCTCGCGCTGGGGGTAGTTCGCTTTGACGGCCGCGACCATGCCGCCTAGTTCATCGATCTTCTTGAAGTATTCGTATGCCTGACTTTCAATCTCATCGGTCAGGGACTCAACAAAATATGAGCCACCGAGCGGGTCGATCGTGTTTGCAGCGCCGGTTTCATCAGCGATGATCTGCTGCGTTCGCAGAGCCACCCGAACAGCGTCCTCCGTCGGCAGCGCCAGCGCCTCGTCGTAACTGTTTGTGTGCAGTGATTGGGTGCCGCCAAGCACGCCGGCAAGCGCTTCGATAGCTGTCCGCGCAATGTTGTTCAGCGGCTGCTGAGCGGTCAGCGATACACCTGCCGTTTGCGTGTGGAATCGCATCAGCCAGCTCTTCGGATCCTTCGCCCCGAAAGTCTCTTTGAGCTCGCGGGCCCAGATACGGCGCGCTGCGCGGTACTTGGCGATCTCCTCGAAGAAGTCGATCTGGGCGTTGAAGAAGAACGAGAGGCGGGGCGCAAAGTCGTCAACGTCGAGCCCGCGCTCGACCGCCTGCTCAACGTAAGTCAAACCGTCCTTGAGCGTGAACGCGAGCTCCTGCGCAGCCGTCGAACCGGCTTCGCGGATGTGATAGCCGCTGATTGACACCGGGTGCCAGCGCGGCATCTCTTGCGAACACCACTCGATCATGTCGCCCATGATCCGCATCGCCGGATCGATCGGGAAGCACCACTCCTTCTGCGCGATGTACTCCTTCAGAATGTCGGCCTGGATCGTGCCCGCGAGCTGCTCCGGAGGCACGCCCTCGCGCTCGGCAGCGACAACGTAGAAGGCCAGCATGATCGCCGCCGGAGCGTTGATCGTCATCGATACTGAGACCTCGCCTAGGTCGATCCCTTGAAAGAGCGTCTGCATGTCGTCGACCGTGTCGACGGCAACGCCCTCGCGGCCAACCTCGCCGAGTGAAAGCGGCGCGTCGGAATCGTGGCCCATCAGCGACGGCATATCGAAAGCAGTCGAGAGGCCAGTTTGGCCGTGATCGAGTAGATAACGGAAGCGCTCGTTGGTGTCCTCGGCCGTGCCGAAGCCTGCGAACTGGCGCATCGTCCAAAGCCGGCCACGGTACATCGATGGATAGACACCTCGCGTGAATGGGTACTGACCGGGTAGTCCGATTGCATCGGCTCGATCTGCTGGCAGATCGGCCTCCGTGTAGAGCGGCTCGATCGGCACTCCCGAGAGCGTCGTGAACGGCACGTCGCGTTCGGGCGTGGACTCGAACGAGGCGCGCCAGTCGTCGACGGTTTCGCTCCCGGGCTTTGGTTTAGTGCTATCGCTCATTTTGTCGGACATAAGATTGTCAAAGGGTCGCATATTCGCTAACGTGGTGCAACAAGAAGGTATCTAGGACATAGGAGAAACCCCATCGTGCCAGATCAGAGCGTCACGTCAGCTGTAGGCATAGTCGGAGGGGGCCTGATGGGGTCTGGAATCGCCGAGTGCATGGCCCGTGCGCAGATCGCAACGGTCGTGTACGAGCCAAGCGCAGATGCACTCGAAGCAGCGCGGGGACGGGTTGAAGGCTCGCTCGCGCGCGGTGTTCGTTCCGGCAAGATGACCAGCGATGAGGCAGCCGACGCGCTGCTCGAGATCACTTTCACGAATCAGATCGAAGATCTCGCGCCGGTCGACTTCGCGATCGAAGCTGTCACTGAAGAGTTGGAGCTGAAGGCAAGCATCTTCAGCCAGCTCGACCGGGTGCTAGCTGCCGACGCCGTGATCGCATCGAACACCTCATCAATCCCGATTGCCCTGCTTGCGTCAGCAACCTCGCGGCCAGAACTTGTCCTGGGGCTGCACTTCTTCTCGCCTGTTCCGATGATGGACCTCGTCGAGATCGTCGTTGGGCTCGACACCGCCGAGGCTACGACTGAGCGTGCAGTCGCACTGACGCTCGCGATCGGGAAGGAGCCGATCCGCACCAAAGACCGATCGGGATTCATCGTCAACACGCTGCTCGTGCCATACCTAATGGCAGCAGTGCGCATGTACGAGGATGCATTTGCCAGCCGCGAGGACATTGACAAGGGAATGCAGCTCGGCTGCGGCCACCCGATGGGCCCTCTGGCGCTCTGCGATCTGATCGGGCTGGATGTGCTCTACGCGATCTGCGACTCGCTCTACGAAGAATTCAAGCGTCCCGAATACGCCCCACCGCCGCTGCTAAAGCGGATGGTTGCAGCCGGGCGTCTAGGCCGCAAGACAGGGCAAGGTTTCTACGAATACGACCAATCCAAGAAGAAGGTGGCTGCATGACCAGCACATCATCGAGCGATCTCTACGACATTCCACAGGAGTTCCGTGACTTCCGCGACCTAGTGCGTCAATTAGCCCAGGAGAAGATCGCGCCGCGCGCCGGCGACATCGATCGCAGTGGCGAATATCCATGGGACATCCGCGCCTTGCTAGGCGAGAACGACGTCCTCGCACTGCCCTTCGCGCAGCAATACGGCGGCACCGGGACAGGAACTCTGATGCTCCAGATCGCGGTCGAAGAGATCGCCAAAGCCTGTGCCTCAAGCGCTCTGATTCTGATGATCCAGGAGCTTGGTTCATTACCGATCGCGAAGTTCGGCAACGACGAGCAGCGCGATCGCATTCTGCCGCGCCTTGCTTCGGGGGAATGGAGCCCAGCCTTCGCGCTCTCTGAGCCAGAGGCCGGCTCTGACCCCGGGGCGATGCGCACGAGAGCCGTACGCGACGGCGACGAATGGGTGATCAATGGGCAGAAGAACTGGATTACGAACGCCACGGTCGCCGACTACTACGTCGTCTTCGCCAAGACCGACCTCGAAAACAACCGGATCAGCGCCTTCATCGTCGAATCGGACCGTCCCGGGGTCGACCCCGGAAAGCTCGAACACAAGTTGGGAATCAAGGGATCGCCGACCGGCTCACCCTCGTTCGTAGATGTGCGCGTGCCCCACGAGAACTTGATTGGCGAAGAAGGCAAGGGATTGTCGGTCGCGCTCGGAACACTCGAACGGACTCGCCTCGGCGCAGCCGCCCAAGCAGTCGGAATTGCTCAAGGGGCAATCGACTATGCGGTTGGCTATGCAAAGGAGCGGATCGCATTCGGCAAGCCGCTGATCGAGCTACCGACGATTCAGAACAAGCTGGCTGACATGCAGACGCAGACTGCCGCCGCTCGCGAACTCCTTTACAAGGCATGCTCGATGGCCGATCGCAATGATCCGCAGCTCGGCATGTACAGCTCGATGGCGAAGCTCTTTGCCTCTGATACTGCGATGGCGGTAAGCGTCGAGGCGGTGCAGGTCCTCGGTGGGTACGGCTATGTAAACGAGTACCCACTAGAGCGGATGATGCGCGACGCCAAGATCACTCAGATCTACGAGGGCACAAACGAGATCCAGCGGCTCGTGATCGCACGCTCGATGGCCAAGTCGGCCTGATCAGCCGGCGAAGTCGCCTTCGGCGACGCGAAGGTCGCGCAGCAGGGCCACGAGCACTTCGAGCTGGGCGCTCGCGAGCGGGGCTGTGCCAAAGGCCGAGCCGTTGAGGATCTTCGTCGCCTCGCGCGCGACGCGCTTTCCGTCGGGCGTTATCTCAGCAAGGATCGTCCGTCGATCTTCGGTGTGAGGCCGGCGCACAACCAAGCCCTGCTGTTCGAGGCGGTCGACGAGATTTGTAACGCTGGCGCGGTGGACTTGGAGACGCTCGCCGATCTTGCCCAGGGGGAGAAAACCTTGGCGACTGTAGAACAGCAGCATAAGCGCCTCGTAGCGTGGGAACGTGAGGTCGAAGGGCGCCAACAGCCCGTTCAGACGCGCCATCAGAATCTGCTCGGCGCGCATTATCGAAGTGACGGCCGACATCGACGCCGTCGCCTCGGAACCCCAGTTCTCGTCCCACTGCCTCGCCGCTTCAGCGATCGGATCGAACTTAAGCGGCCCGGACATAGATGGCAGTGTCGCGCACGGGGCGGATCCGACGCAGCAGGCACCGGCTGCGAGTAACAATGCCGAACTCGCCTCCGGCCTGCCCTCAGTCCTTCCGAGGTGCGATGTGGCGAGGGATCACAACAAGCGCTTGCAGTACTTCGTCACCGTTCTGATTGACACAGCGAGCAGTAAAGACGAGGTCTCCGGCATGCTCCTGGGGGGAGTCCGCCAGGAAAGTGACGGCGTCGCCGAGCCGAACCGGCCCCCGATAGAGCACATCGATCCGCACGCCCCCGGCCTCGTCTCCGAGCCAGCTACCAACTGCCTCGAAGACGGTCTGCAAGCCAATCGGACCGTGGGCAATCACCGTTCCAAAGCGCGTCTTCGCTGCGAATTCGGCATCCATGTGGAGAGGGTTGTAGTCACCCGATAGCTCCGCGTAGAGGTCAATCTCCTCTCGGCCGATGATGTGCGTCACTTCGGGAAGCTCAGGCCAGCTCATTCGCCGTCCCCTCGTCGGATGGCGGCGCGAGGATCATCCACTCAACAGCCGCTTTGGTCCGGTTGGCGTGGGCGATCTCAAATGAAAACGTCGTGTAGAAGCCGCTCGGTCGCTGCTGCTGGGCGCTGACCCAGACGACGGTCTCGGTCTCGGCATCGGCCGGGAAAGACTCGGCCAGCGAGAAGTGCTGACGAATCAGCACACCGCCAGGGACGATCCCGCCGAGCGCGCGGCGCAGCGCGCGCAGCGTCAACAACGGTAGGACGCCAAGCGGTGCCACGGTGCCCGTAACAGCATTGCCCAGCGAGCCGCGAAGCCGGTCGCTGGCTTCTCTATCAAGCGAATCGACGAACGGCCCCCAACGATCCCCAACCGCCAGCGACTCATATCGCAGCTCAGAGAACAACGGCACATCAGCTATATCGTCGATGATTCTCCACCCTCTAACCGCGCCGAGACGGCGTCCTGGTTCAGCGTCCGACCACGCATGCGTGCGTCACACCAGCCGCTGTCACATCTTCACCCGTCAGTTCCGCCGACACGACGCCGTCGTAGAGCACGACCACACGATCGGCCAACTTGGCAATTTCGTCGTATTCCGACGATGCCACCAGCACCGCGGCGCCACTATCTGCCAGCTGGCGGATCGCGGCATGCAGGCCCTCGCCGGCACCAATATCGACGCCCTCCGTCGGCTCGTCGAATAGGTAGAGGTCTGCGCCGGCGAGCAGCGCCCGAGCCATCAGAGCCTTCTGCTGATTACCGCCGCTGAGGTCCTTCATCTTGCGTGTGGCCGCGCCGCGGGGATGAATGTCGAGCTTGGCGAGAACTTCTTCGACCTCCTTCGCCTCCTGTCTCCGCCGAACCAGCGGTACGCGCGGGTGGACTCGAAACCGGCGGTCGTTCGCCAGCGTCACGGTGGCGGCGACGGTCAGGTTTGGCACTACACCGTTGCGTCCGCGGTCATTCGGGAGGTAAGCAACACCAGCTCGAATCGCAGATCGCCGGGTGCGTCCAACAGGCTGGCCGTCAACTTCAACGGTTCCTTCATCCGGCCGGCCGAGCCCAGCGATGATGCGAAGCACTTCGCTGCAACCCGCCCCTTCGAGCCCCGCAAGCCCAACGATCTCGCCCCGTCTGACCGTCAAGGAGACGTCGCGCACCCTAGGGAGGGCCACAAGTCGGTCACAGCGCAGGAGTGCATCTGCTGAAGCCGGGACGGGAGCGGTCGCCGTTTTTACGTCCCCCGCTCTCCTGAGAGTACGACCAACGATGAGCTCGCCGAGAGCTTCTTTGTCAAGTGACGAGACCGGCTCGTTCGCGACAATTCGCCCGGCGCGCATAACCGTTACTGATGAGGTCAAGGAGAGCACCTCTTCAAGACGGTGAGAGACCAACACGATGCCCATTCCGTCATGGCTCAGTTTCGTCGCCACCTCGAAGACCAGCTCAACTTCGCTGGGATGCAGCGCTGCCGTCGGTTCGTCAAGAAGGATGACGCTCGGCGTGCGCAGCAACGCCCGGCCGATCATCACCAACCGCCGTGTCGCCGGCCGCGCATCGCGAGCCTTCATCGCGAGCTGATCCTCAATACCCAACTGTGCTGCGATCTCGCGCACTCTCTGATCGAGACCTTTCCCGCCGTTATCAACGCCGCGCCGTGGAGCGCCGAGTCCGATGTTTTCGGCGACCGTTAATATCGGAACAACGCTGAGGTGTTGCGGCACGACGCAAACCCCTGCCGAGATTGCATCGTCCGGCGAGCTGAACGCTTTCCGCTCACCGCGAACGGAGATCTCCCCTTCGTCTGGGCGCTCAATGCCGCCGAGAATTCGAACCAAGGTCGACTTCCCCGCCCCGTTGTGGCCAACCAAACCGACGATTTCAGATCGCTGCACGGCGAACGAGACATCATCCAACGCAACCACCCCTGGGTAAACCCGGGTGATGCTTGTGGCTTCAATCACTGCGGACATGTTGATCAGACGAGCGAGCCACGGGTGGCAACTGAGCGCGCGAACAGCAACGCGAACAGCAGAATCCCGGCCTGGATTAGGTAAGTCGCGTAGTTGGCCACTCCCAGGAGGAGAAGGCCATTTGACGTGACGGTCGCGATTAACACGCCGATCAATGTCCCTGGGACGCTGAACTCGCCGACCTTAAAAGCCGCAGCACCAATGAAACAAGCAGCGTATGAGGGCAGCAGAATATCCAAACCGCTCAGGGGAAATGCCGCCGTCTGTTTGCCGGCGAAGAGCGTGCCAGCTACCGCGACCAGCAGTGAGCAGATCACGAATCCCCAAACTTTTGTCCTTCCCGTGTTGACGCCGGCAATCCGAGCTGCCTCCTCGTTGCCGCCGACCGCTCGCAGCTGACGGCCCAGCGTCGTGTGCTCGAGGGTGGCCCAGATGATGAACGCAATCGCTATCGCGAGAAGCACGATCACCGGTGCCGGACCAACCTCCCCTCGGGCAAACGAAACGAAGCCTCCCGGAAAGCCTCCGAATATCTGTTTCGTATCGGAGATGACGTACTCGAGCCCTATCAGTGCCGAGTTCACAGCAATCGTGACGATCAGCGCGCTCAAGCCGAGGAAACCGACGAGGACCCCATTGAGCAGCCCGACCATCAGACCGCAGCCCAGAAGGGTTATGAAGATCGCGGGGAGCGTGCCCACCCCTTCGCGGGCGACGAGCACCGCGACGAGGACGGTGGCGAGCCCCGCCACACCATTGAGTGACAGGTCAAACTCTCCCATCACGAGGCAAACCGTCAAACCGACGGCAGCGATCGTCGGGAAAGCAGCGTCCGAGAAGATCGTCTTGACGTTACTTCCGCTGAGGAAGCCGGTCGCGGTGAGCGAAAAGACAACAATCAGCAACACGAGGACGACCGGGACGCCGATCTGACCGAACCTTGCGGTCCAACGGGAGCGGCGCTCCGCGGCGGCCCTGGCATCCGACTCGGGAGCGGAGGCCGTGCCGTCAGCGGTGGGTCCCGGCGGGGCAGGTTCCCCAGCCGGGATCGTCTTGTCACCAATCATGCGAGATTCCTGTAGCTCCCGACCGGGCGACTACGTGCTGTAGAGCTGGTTCCAGGTCGCCACGAACTGGTCGCGGTACGACCCGCCGGCAAACATCCAGTCGGCAGCCTGAGTCCCCTTAGGGACTTGCGCCGCGACGTTGGTCGCGCCGAACACGATGTCCGGGACCGGCTGGAGATACGAGACCTGGCGGTCGGGCTTCCCTCCTGAGACCGCCTCGAGCACAAGGCCGATTAGGCCGTATGCGTTGTAGACGAGGTCAAACCATGTCGTCGCAACCAGCGGGCTCGTCTTGGAGCGGACGGCATCAACGCCAGCGCTCTGCGCAACGTGCCCGTAGACCTGAACGTCCTTCCTCCCGGCCTGCTCCACGGCGCTAGCAACTGGGACGGCGATCGGTGGGTAGTTGCACCAGAGGCACGACAGGTCGGGGTACTTCTGGAGCATCGCCGTTGCACGCTTTCCCGCGTCGGTCACAGTGTCGGTGAGACTGATGTCGAAGTCCTGCGCGACAATCTTGACTCCCTTCGTGTTTGTCGCAACTCCTTCGAAGGCCCACCTGCGCGGCGCAAGAACCTCAAGAGGTGCGTCGAGCATTCCAACCTGCACCGACGAGCGCTTGTGGTTATTAACTTGGTCGTTGATGAGGTAGTGAGCCATCAGGATCGCGTCGTGATCAAGCACCGCGGAGTAGTCGGCAAGGATCGAAGGGCTGTAGTCAGCGAACGTGAATGTGCCGACAGTCGGAATACCGGCTGTCTTAGCCGCGGCAAGTTGCGGTTCGATAAATGACACCGGCACCACGACGTCGATGATCGCGTCAACCTTGCGTGTCACATATGACTGCACTGCAGTCTGAGCGGCTGCTTGGTTCGTTTTTGTGTCATCGGCGAGAAACGTCCAATTAAGGCCAGCCTTATCCGAGGCCTCTTTAAAATACTTAACTAGGGTGGCCTGGTTCTCATCGAGAAGTGTGTAGATCGGGAGTCCAATAGTTAGGTTCTTGTACTTATCGGCGATCTTCCCGCCCCCGCTCGATGGCGTATTGCTAGCGGCTGTGGTTTCTGCCGCAGATGATCCGCCGCATGCTGCGATCACGCTGCTGGCACCAACTGCGGCGACACCCGATACCGCGGCCCGCTTGAAGAAACCGGCCCGTGTCGTGCCGACCGAATCGCTCTCCGACCCAGCAGCATCCTCGTGGCCAGTTGGCAAACTTCCCTCGTCAGTAGTCATACCCGCCCCTTTTCTCATTGAAATAGAAATAGGGTTCTCTGGCGCCGATAAGCAGTCCCCTTAAAGATTGAACCTAACTTGGCGCGGAGCCGCGCGATAGCTAGCACTTGCGCTAGTTAGTCTCACAATAATACGGTTGTTTTTTAATGAATATTTTCGCCACCTAGTGCAGGCCGTCGTGAGCTGGCGATACTCCGTCGCCGGACGATTTGCTGTCGGAACGGTCAGTTGGCGGGTCTGTGTCTCCACACGAAGCTCGATTGATGCACGAGAATGGCCTTCAACCCCCGGATTACGTCGGCTCACTCGGCGAGCCGACCACTCTCCCTGCGGTCCTCGATGCGCGCGTAAACGCGACGCCAGAGGCGCGGTTTGTGACCTTTGAAGGTCAGCAGCTGAGCTACGGCCAAGCTCTTATCCGGGCCGAGAATGCAGCTGGCGGGCTGGCGGCACTGGGAGTGCAGAAGGGAGACAAAGTCGCCGTGATGCTCCCGAACAGCCTCGAGTTCCTCGATATTTGGTTCGCAACGGCACTTCTCGGCGCAGTGCTGGTGCCTGTCAACACGCAGCTCCGCGGCGACGGTCTGCGTTACATCGTCGAGCACTGCGAGGCACAGGTAGCCGTTATTGATGAACCGCTACGCGATGCGTACGAGGCGGCGATGCCGACGAACGTCGGGCCCGGTCACCTATTCCTCCGCGGTGGCGAAGCCGACGGCCGCTGGTCATCGTTAGACGAGATGTTGGCGGCGTCACACAGCCCGGTACCGCGAGCGAATGTGGCTCCTGGTGACCTAGCGTCGGTCCTCTACACATCGGGTACCACCGGACTGCCGAAAGGCGCCATGACCTGCCACAACTCGTACGCAGCGGCCGGCTTCGAATACGCGCAGCGGTACGTCCAGCTGCGCGCAGATGACCTGCTGTGGACCTGCCTGCCGCTCTTTCACATCAACGCGCAGTCGATCACGATCGTTCCGTCGTTGCTGTCAGGCCTGCCCGCGGTGCTGACGGCGAAGTTCTCTGGTTCCGGCTTCCTTGACGAGGTACGCGGACATGGCGCGACCGTCTTCAACTACATCGGCGCGATGCTGACAATTCTGCTCAAGCAGCCCGAGCGCGAAGACGATGCTGATAACCCAATTCGAATCACGACCGGCAGTTCAGCCCCAGCGCAGCTGTGGGCAGAGTTCGAACGCCGCTTCGGGATTCATATCGTCGAAATCTACGGGCTGACGGAAACTGCTGGCGTCTGCTTGGCAAGTCCCCCAGACGACGTCCGAGTAGGTAAATGCGGGATTCCGGTGAGCTGGTCAGACGTTCAGATTCAGCGTGAGGACGGAACTGAGTGCGGCGTCGACGAGCCAGGAGAATTCGTAGTCCGCAGCAAGCTTGCGGACACGATGTTCCTCGGGTACTTCAAGGACGCGGATGCGAGCGCGAAGGCCAACCTCGGAGGCTGGTTCCACTCCGGGGACCGCGGCAGCCGCGACGAAGACGGCTACTTCAAGTTCATCGATCGTCTGAAGGACTGCATCCGGCGGAGGGGCGAAAACATCTCGTCATATGAGATCGAGCGCGTCGTCAACTCGCATGCCGCGGTCGCCGAGAGCGCGGCGGTCGGCGTACCGTCTGAGCTTGGAGAGGAGGAGGTAATGGTCGTAGTCGTGCCGCGCGCCGACCACGAGCTGGACCCGTCAGAACTGACTTCATTCTGCGCCGATCGTATGGCCCACTTCATGGTGCCGCGCTACGTCGTGATGGTGGACGAACTCCCCAAGACGCCAACGCAGAAGATCCAAAAGTTTGAGCTGAGGAAAATTCCACTAGGAGAAGCGTGGGACCGTGAGGCCGCCGGCTGACGGAGCAGAAGCGCTAGTGGCGGCGGATAACGACGACTTTTGGCGCTGTTATCTCTTCCACCATTGATCGCACGCCCTCGCGACCGAAGCCGGAATGGCCGGTCCCGCCGTACGGCATGTTGTCGATTCGCCAAGCGTTGGCACCATTGATGATCACTCCACCGGCATCGAGGTCATCAGCAAGTGACAGAGCAAGATCGATGTCCTGCGTGAATACGCCAGCGTGGAGCGCACCGCCAGCGGCGTTGGCCTCAGCCACACCATCAGCCATCTCGTCGATCCTCGCGACAGCGATCACCGGGCCGAAAACCTCACTGCGCAGAATCTTCATCTGCGCCGTGGTGCCTGCCAACAGCGTCGGCTGGACCAGCGGGCCATCGTGTGTGCCGCCACAGACCAGCGTCGCGCCCTGCGCGACCGCCTCGTCAACGATCTCCTGGACTCGTCCTGCGGCAGCTTCGTCGACGAGTGGGCCAACCTCCGTATCGGGGAGGCTGGGATCACCCGTAGGTAGTGCCGCTACGCGGGTTGCGAGCCGCTCAACGAGCGCTTCGTAAATGTCAGCGTGCGCGTAGATCCGCTGAACCGAAAGGCAGGCCTGCCCGGAGCGGACAAAGCCGCCGATAACGCACTGCTCAGCAACTTCATCGACGTCGGCATCGGGCGCGACTAACACTGCCCCGACTCCGCCGAGCTCAAGGTGGACGTGTTTGCGCGGAGCTGCGTCTTTGATCGCCCAGCCAAAGTCACCACCCGTGAAGCTGATCATTGGGAGCCGCGGATCGGTGATCAGATCCATCGTCTCCTCGTTACCGACCGGCAGGACTGACAGCGCATCGGCGGGCCATCCGGCTGCCACAACAAGCTCGGCAAACTCGACGGCAGCCCGTGGAACGCGAGGAGAAGGCTTCAAGACGACCGCGACTCCGGCGGCGATCGCGGGCGCGATCTTATGTGCGGCGATCAGGATCGGCCCGTTGAAGGCTGTGATTGCCAGCATCGGACCGTGCGGCACTCGCCGCACAATCGTGAGCGTGTTGCGGCCTCTAGGCGAGGCAGCGAGATTGACGGTCTCGTCAAAGCCTTCCCTAGTCGCAGCCGCCGTCAGAGTGCAAACGTCAACGGCGCGATGAACTTCAAGCACCATGTCGCGGCGCGTAAGGAAGCCGGCCTCGGCTGACAACTTGTCAGCTAGCCGCTCAACATCGGCGCTGAGCGACAGGCAGAGGCGGTCCAAGATCTCCGCACGATCTGAGCTCGAGAGCTCCCGCAGCGCGGCCTGCGATGCGGCGGCGCGAGCGACGGCGTCCTCAACGATCGCGGCTGGATCAACGAGTGGTTGGCGTTTGCCTCCGACGTAAGCTTCGAGCGGGGCGTCATGCGTCTGATCCGAGTTCATGCTGCGCTCCCAGCGGCGGCCTGATCAAGCTCCACAAGGCTTCGTCTTGCGAGCTTGCCGGTATCGGTCGCTGGCAGCTCGTCGAGCTGATGAACGCGCGCCGGCACCTTGTATGCGGCTACTCGCTCGGAGCAGAAGCTGCGCAGCTCCTCGTCCGTGGCAGTCGTGCCTGGCTGGACCACGACGAAGCCCACAACGGCCTCGCTTACGCGCTCATCCGGAACGCCGACGACAGCTGCCGTCTTCACCGCTGGATGCATCATCAAAATCTCCTCCACCTCTCGCGGAGCGACGTTAATGCCGCCCGTTTTGATCATCTCAGTGGCGCGCGAACTGAACTGCAACGCGCCCCCCTCGTCCAGCGCGCCAAGGTCGCCGGTCCTGAACCAACCATCATCGCCAAACGCGTCTCCGGCTCCAGAGCTGTCGTCAAGATAGCCCCGCGCCAAATACCCGGTCACATGAATCTCCCCGACCTGGTTGGCGCCAAGCAGCTCACCTGACTGCTGGTCAACGATCCTCAGCTGAACGCCCGGCAGCGGCGGTCCTTGGCTGGTAACGCGCCGTTCAATCGGCCATTCGGTCGGAGTGACACAGCAGTTGCCGTAGGTCTCGGTACCGCCGTAGATGTTGCAGATCCCCTCGATCGCCAGCTCCGAATGGGTGCGGCGCAGCTCAGCCTCGGTGCCAATCATCAGGCCGGTGCGCAGCGAGGCGACGCGATCGGCGCTGAAGTTAGCGGCGCCGAGCAAGGCGTCACTGATGTTCGGGAGCGTGTAGATAGCGCTACAGCGGTGACGCTCGATCAGGTCGAGTGCCTCATCGGCATCGAAGACCGGCTGCAGGACAAGAGCGGCGCCGTGCGTCAGAGTCGCCGGCAGCGCGTTAACGGCGCCGTAAGCCCAGAACAGGGGTACCGGAACCAGCACCCTGTCATCGTCGCGGAGCCCGGCCCGCTCGCCGATCGCGAAACCGTTTTCGATCGCCGCGTAGTGCTGCATTGGGACGGCCTTCGGGCGTGCGCTCGATCCCGACGTGTAAAGCACGAAGGCGTCATCGGTGGGCGAAACAACCGGGCGCTGAAAATTGTCAGCCGTGTCGGGCAGAACCTCGCCGAGCGTTTTTACGCCCGCCAGCGCGACCGACTCTGCGATCATGACGACCTCGCGTAGCCGATCGAAACGTTCGGAATGCCAGCCCGGCGCCGCAAGCTCCGGGAGGAGTTCAGAGAGAGTCTCGAGGTAGTCGCGCGAGCGAAGCCGATCAACGCAGACGAGCACCTCGGCCTCAGAGTGGGCGAGCATGTAGTCAAGGTCCCAGGCTTTGGCGAAGGTGTTGAAAGCTGCGACGCGAGCACCGAGCCGTTGCGCGCCAAGCGAGGTGCAAATCCACTCCCAACTATTGGTCGAGAGCAGGCCGACAGTGCCACCGGAGGAGATTCCAAGACCCTGCAGCGCTAGCGCGAAACGATCGATCTCATGATCCAGCTCGGCGTAGCTGAGCGACTTATCGCGATCAACGACTGCAAGTGCCTTGGGCGTGCGTTGGGCCAGTTCGCCAACAAGCTCGGCGAAGTGGCGACTCAATGGCCGCTCAGCGGCCATGTTGCGCTCCCGTCACTCCGCCAACCTGAAGTAGAGGTCGGTGATTCGACCCTGGCGTTCGTCGCGAAGTTCGATCGTCACTGGCGCACCAACGGTCAGGTGCTCAAGCGCAGCCTCGGTCGAGGAAAGATCGACGCCCTCAAGGAATCCACCGATCGCTGTGTCGGCGCCCTCAGGCATGACATAGGCGAGGACGTACGGTGGCTCAGGCAAACCGTCGATTGCCAAGTACATGATCGTGAAGAGCTCCAGCGTTCCGGTCGATCCGAGCTCGACCCAGCCTTCCGTCTCGCAAAAATCGCGGTCACAGACCGGCCGCGGTGGGGCCAGCACCCGTTTACAAACTGGGCAGCCGATTCCGAGCACCTTGCCTTCGTCGCGCAAGGTGCGCAAGAAGTGGGCGGTGACCGGATCGGCCGAGTGGTTGTAGGTCAAGTCCCAGCGCTGCTCGACGACCCAGGGTTCAGTTGATTCAGGTGTGCTCATTTTGGCTGCTCCGAACTTACGATTGCGACATTGAAAAACTGGTGTGACCCTCCGGCCCCGGTTGCGACGACCGTCTTGGCGCCCGGTACCTGATGCGCTCCGGCGCGACCCTGAACCTGCAGCACGGCCTCGACGAAACGAACCATCGCGGTCACGCTGATCGGGTTGGTGCAGATTACGCCGCCAGACGGGTTGAGTGGGATCTCGCCATCGAGATCGAAGAAGCCTTCCTCAAATAGAGGGGCCGCAGTCCCTAAGTCGGCCAACCCGAGCGCCTCGGCGTTGTGGATTTCAACCGGCGTGAACGACGCGTAGGTCTCGACCGCGTCAATCTGCGTTCGTGGGTCGGTAATCCCTGCCATCGCGTAGGCCCTCTCGGCAGCGACTGCCAACGCTTCGGCATCGCCGTAGTCATAGCCGCGCTCTGAGGTTTCGAGGCGATCGCCGATGTAATAAGTCTCACCGGCCATCGAGACGCCGGTTATCCAGGCCGGCGACTGGCTCTCTGGCTTGACTGCGTCTGCCGACGAGAGCACGACGGCGCAGCCCCCTGCCGACTGAGGGCAGGCATCAAGCAGCTTCAGCGGCCAAGACAGATAACGCGACTCCATCACCTCGTCGACGGTCACTTCGCGGCGGATGTGAGCGTTTGGATTGAGCGCACCGTTGTAGTGAGCCTTCTGTGACACGCGCGCCATCTGACGCTCGGTCATCCCATAGTTGTGCATGTAACGCACAGCTGACATCGCGATCATCGTAATCGTCGTGAATGGCAGCGCGCGCTCGTAAAATGGATCCCAGATCTTGTTGAAAATCTTCTGCGCATCACCGCTCTCACGGACGCGGTCGGCGCCGACTACGAGGACGCGTTCATAGAGACCAGAGGCGACATGCTGATATCCGGCCTGCACTGCCGAAAGCCCGGTCGCCCCTCCGGTCTGAATGCGCAGCACCGGCTTCATCCGTCCGCCGATGTAATCGGTGCACCAGCGCTCAGCATGATTGACACCCATCAGAGATTCCGGCGCTAGGGCAAGGACTACGGCATCAATCTCATCGATCGTCAGATTGGCCGCTTCGAGCGCCTGGCTGGCGGCTTGCTGCAGCATCACGACATAGGTCGGGGCTTCGCTGGTCGGGCCGAACGGCGTCTGCCCAACGCCGACCGCTGCGACGGCCCGGGGGCTTACAACGTCGGTCATTGCTGACGCTCCACGATCGCGACCGTCTGAAACTGACCAGCGAACCCGGTCGTCAGCTGCGCCAGCGCGCGATCCAGATCGCTGACTTGATTCGTTGCCGTGCCGCGGACCTGCCGCACGGCGGCGAGCACCTTCGCCATCGGGCCGCCGAATGGAGCCTCGCCGCGAACCGAGCCACCGTCCGGGTTCACCGGCAGCAAGCCGCCGTAGGCCGTGGCGCCCGACAGCGCTAGATCATTTGCAGCGGCTGCAGCGCAAATACCGAGCGGCCCGTAGGCGAGAATCTCGGCATCCGGCGTGTAGTCGTGCAGATGCCAAGAGCCAATTTCGTCGGTCGGCGACTGGACTCCCGCGCGCTGATATGCATCTTCGGCGGCACGCTGCAGGTGCGGCAGAGCAGACAGGTCACGCTCGGCGATGCGCCCAGAGTCGCTGCACCAACCGACGCTCGAGAGCGTTACAGCGGGGGTGTCGCGGCCGGCGCGCTCCAGCAGGATCGAGAAAGTCCGATCAATCTCAGGTGGAACTTCGAGCTCGCGCAACGGCGAGGCGACGACCGCTGAGGCCAGAATGGCCGCCTCATCGACGTCGCCGTGATTACGGGCCGCAATTCGAGCTGCCGCCAAGGCGCCGTCGGTGGCATTGACGCGGCGCTGCTGTGCCTGAAACGCTGCCGCGGCAGCAGCGCTGAGTCCCCCATCACGCTCAAAGAACGGATCGGCCGAGAGTCGCTCAGCGGCCTGCACGCTCCCCGCGGTCTCCGAACTCTTACCCCACGAACTCACCAGTAGCCGCTGATGCGTGCCCGACAGAATCTGCATGAACCCAAGCGCGAGCGCGTGGCCCGGGGAGCTGGCAACGTTGATCTCGTCATTGAGATATGCACCGGCCGGGCCGGAAGTCAACATCGAGGTGATCGCCCGCCCGTCGGTCTGGTCGGACGCCGCAAGAACCACGCCGTCGAGGTCACCGCGGTCGAGGCCGGCTTCGTCGAGAGCCGCCCGGGCGCCACGAAAGACCAGCGTTTCAAGGCTGTCTTCTCTCTCACTGCTGGCCTCGGCAATCCCGGTGATCACGACCGAGCCTGCAAGCTTGCTCGCCATCAGCTCTCCCGCCTAGGCGCGCGGCGGAGCGACTGGCCTATCGGCCCGAGCGGGCGCCAGTGTTCACGATCGGGGAAGAGGTCACGCGCGGCGATCTGCGGATCAACTGCTGCCTCGTCGATGTCGTTGACGCGCGTAACCGCGAGATCATGCTGATCGGCCAGCTCTAGAACCTCTGCAAGCGTCAGCGCGGCGATCGATTCCGTCACGCGGGTTCTTACCTCGGCACCGCGCATGCGGCGGTAGTCATGGTCGGCCATCTTCTGATCCTCGGCCCAGTCACTCCAACCGAGAGCGGCGAACATCCTTGTCCACATCGCGTCTTCCAAGACGGCGATCACGACGCGGCGACGATCGGCGGTTTCGAAGACTCCGTAGGCACCCTCGGATCCTTCGCGGGGCAGCTTTGCCGATGACCAGATTGCCGCTGCGTCCATCAGCGCGATCTCAAGGTGGCGACCCTTGCCGGTCGTGGCGCGGTCGATCAGCGCAGCGAGCACAGCAAGCGCGCAGTTGGTTCCGGAGGCGAGATCCACCCAAGGAACGCGGATCAGTCCTTCGCTGTCAGGCAACCCGTCCGGCAGGCCAGCGGCCAATGCGAGGAAGTTGAGGTCATGGCCTGCTCGCTCGACGAGCGGACCGGTCGGGCCGAAGCCAGAGAGTGAGCAGTAGACGAGGCCAGGGTTGATCGCTGAAAGCGTCTCCCAATCAGCGCCAAGCCGTTTGACAACGCCGGGCCGCATTCCCTCGAAGAAGACGTCGGCGTCCGCAACCATCTCGTGCAGCTGATCGCGGCCGGCGTCGGACTTGAGGTCGATTGTGACGATCTCCTTGTCGGAGTTCATTCGCTCGAACAGCGGCGGGTCGATTATCAGCGAATGATCACCGGACGGTGGTTCAACTTTTACGACACTGGCGCCGAGAGTCCGGAGCAGCAGCGTCGCGAACGGCCCCGGCAGCTGCTGGGAAAGATCGATCACTTTCACGCCAGCGAGCGGCGTCCAGTCACTCACAGCACAGCCACCGGAGTCAACGGTGAGGCGGTTGAGCCCTCCAGCGTCAGCGGCAATGCGACGAACAGGAAAGGCCCGGGCGCTATCTCAGCGAGCTGGTCGAGAACGACACCTTCGATCAGCGGAACTCCTCTGTCACAGATCAGAAATTGATGGACAGGAAAGACCCCTTCGTCGACCGATGGCAGCGGTTCGACTGCGAAGTTGTCACAGCCAATAGCCGCAACGCCCGAGTCAGCCAACCAATGCGCCGCCGAGAGGTCGATGCCGGGTTCGCCGTCGAAATAAGTCGCCGCGGAGTCGCCTGTGCGGCCGAGCCATCCGGTGCGGATCAGGACGATGTCGCCGCGGCCGATCACGATCCCACGAGCCGCAGCTTCGCGTTGGAGATCCTCGGCGCCGATCGAATCGCCAGCGACCATCTCTCGGTCACCGGCCATGTTAAGCAGCACGCCGCGGCCGATGATCGGGCCAAGCTTGTCGGCACCGCAGCGCTGAGCGCCGGTCGTGCTGCGGATCGTGTCCTGCGAGTGGCCGCCGTAGAGGTGGTCGTCGTGCCATACGTGCGCGAGCGAGTCAACGTGGGTTCCAACGTGCGTTGGCAGCAGAATGGTGTCCTCGGCAAACTGAAAGCCTCCCGGCTTGCCGGCGCCTGAGGCGTAGTCGCCGCCGTCACGATTCATGAACCGGGAGACCCCCGCGCGGTGGCCGGGGACCGGCGTCGAGGGGCCGATCTTCATCCCAAGATCGACCACCTGCCCGGTCGTGACCAGCCCCGCTGCGCCGCGAATCTCGTCAGCTCCGATATGAGCTAAAGCCCCACGCTCGTTCTCTGAGTCCGACGGCTTGCTCATCAGGCTGGTGCCAATAGTGCCAGAGGCACGACGGGTGACGCATCTGCGCCAGGAATCGTGAAGACCGGCATCACGAAGAGGAACTCACGGCCTATAACCTGAGCCAGCCCCGGCCCAAGATTCTCAACAATCAGCACATCTTGGCTGAGCAGCGTTGAATGGACCGGGTAGGTAAAGGCTCCCTCGCGGAGCTTTGCTGGACAGTCGGGAGTAATCAGGTCGGCCCCGAGTAGTCCGATCTTACGCTCGGCGAGGTACTCGGAAGCGCCGAGCGAGAGATATGGGTGGTCGTAGTAGCCCTCTTCGGTGTACCTCTCGGCATAGCCGAAATAGAGCAGCACCGCGTCGCCTTCGCGAATGCCGGGGTCGGCTGCTGCCAGTTCATCCGCGCTCACCTCGTGAGCGCCTTCGCAGCGAAGATCTATTCCAACCCCGCGACAAACAAACCGCTCCATCTCGTACTGGTCGATGCTCTTGCCGTCGGGGTAGAAGTGGCGTGCAGCGTCAACATGCGTGCCCGCATGCGTGACCATGCTCAGGTAGGTGGCGGAGATCTTTGCTCCAGGCACTCCGTGCTCGATTGCCACCTCCTCCATCACTACTTCGGCACGCTCGCTACCCCGCCAACCGGCCATATCGTCAGAGATCGGCTGCGAGAGGTCAACGACTTGAAGGCCTACCCCTCCAACCTCCGCGAGAGACCAAGGAAGCTGCCGATTTTCGACCTCGCCCACGGTGCTAGATGCTCCGGCCACCGTCGACCGGCAGGGCCAAGCCCGTGATGAAAGTGGAGTCATCGGACGCGAGGAAGAGAGCCATCGCAGCGACCTCCTCAGCCGTCGCGAGGCGCCCCATCGGTGTCGCGTTTGGCGTGATGTGATCACCGACACCGAACTGTGCCAGCATCGGCGTGGCGGCAGCGACCGGGCAGACGGCATTCACTCTGATCTGACTCGGCGCCAGTTCGATCGCCAAGGCCTTGGCAAAGTGAACAGCAGCCCCCTTCGCAACTGTGTACGGGCCCAGATCAGGACGTGGGCGGAGCCCTGCCATCGACGCTGTGATGATGAAACTGCCGCCACCCTGGCTCTTCATCACCGGCACAACGGCGCGCGCGGCGATGAAGATCGCTTTCAGGTTGACCGACATGTTGAGATCCCACTCTTCGTCAGTGACTTCTTCGATCGGCTTCGCGACGAAGGGCACGCCTGCGTTGTTGAAGTAGGCGTCTACGGCGCCGAACCGATCCACCGCTGCCTTGACGGCATCATTGACTTGATCTTGGTCGGCAACGTCGCAAACGAGCGTTAGGAGATTGTCGTCCCCGTGCAGCTCTCGCAGCTTGGCGAGCCCGTCGTCGTTGATGTCGAGACCAACGACGTTGCCGCCCTCGGCGAGGAACCTTTCAACAGAGGCGTATCCCATCCCCGAGCCTGCGCCGGTAATGATCGTCGTCTTGCCTGTCATCCGAGGCCCCACGGTCGAGACCTTCACTTCTGGTGTATCGCTCATTCTGTACCCACTTTCACGCATATGTTTTTTATCTGGCTGTATTCGAGATACCCCGCGATCCCTTTCTCGCGACCGATCCCGCTGTTCTTGAAGCCACCGAATGGAAGCTCGATTCCTGTGCCTGCTCCGAAGGTATTGACGTAGACCTGGCCGCAGCGGAGTTCACGCGCGACTCGATGCGCCTTGGCTAGGTCTCGCGTCCAAAGCCCCGCGATAAGTCCAAAGCGCGTGCCATTGGCTAGCGCCAGCGCCTCCTCCTCAGTCTCGAAGTCCATCACAGCAAGCACCGGCCCGAAGATCTCCTCCTGAGCGAGATCGCTTGTCGGGTCAACCTGATCGAAGACAGTCGGCGAGACAAAGAAGCCTCCGCTGCCGGTCTCGGGCAGTTCGCTGCCGCCTGTCAGCAGCCTTGCGCCGTCGCTTGATGCAGCGTCGATCGCTGCAAGGACACTGCTCCGCTGCTGCTCGCTGATCAGTGGGCCCATTCCGGGCGAATCAACCGCTGGCCCGAGTTTCGTTGCGCTCATCTTTGCGACCACCGCAGCCACGACGCCGTCGCGCACAGAGCGTTCGACCAGCAGCCTGGTGCCAGCTGAGCAGACCTGTCCGGCGCTCCAGACGAGGCTCGCTGCAACTGTCTGCGCCGCAAGTTCGAGGTCCGCGTCGGCGAAGACAATCTGCGGCGACTTGCCACCGAGCTCCAGCGTCACGGGCGTGAGATTGCGGGTTGCCGCCTCCATCACCAGGCGGCCAGTCGCTTCGGAGCCGGTGAATGTGATCCTGTCGACGTCGGGATGACCTGTCAACGCGGCGCCGGACTCGGTCCCAAGCCCTGTGATGACGTTCACGACGCCGCGTGGAATCCCTGCCTCTCGTAGCGCACGCGCGAGATACAAAGGCCCTAGCGGTGCCTGCTCGGCAGACTTGCCGACAACCGTGTTGCCTGCCGCAAGCGCCGGCGCCATGCTGCGTGCGAGCACTTGAAAAGGTGAGTTGTAGGGAACGATCACCGCGCATACTCCCCAAGGCTCGCGCTCTGTGTAGTCGAGGAATTCGCTCCCTAACGGGACAACCTCTCCACCAATCTTGTCGGCCAAACCGCCGTAAAACTCAAGGTATCTAGCCGTAGCTTCGACATCCCTCTCCATTGACGTCAGCGGTAGGCCTGTGTCAAGGGCGCCGATCAATGCCAACTCAGCCGATCGCTCGCGCAAATACTGAGCCGCAACCACGAGCATGCGTCCGCGATCAGATGGCGCGACACGCCGCCAAGTTTCAAAGGCTTCTCGCGCAGCGGCGACGGCGACATCAACATCCGCTGCCTTCGCGCGCGGAACATCAGCGATTCGCTCCCCAGTGGAGGGGTCGAGCACGTCGAAGCGCTCCAAATCAAGGGCTTCGACATCCTCGCCATTGATCACTTGCAGCTGAAGCGGTAGGTCGGCCATTAGCGGCGACCATAACGACGCGGTTGGACTAAGTCCAGTCTCACTGGACAGTTCTCCCTAACCATCTACAACGCCGCTGCGCCTTTGAGCGGCGGCTTCCGAGCGATCATGGGCGATTATCCAAAGCACGCGCGCGGGGCTCTTCGAGACGTTGACGGTGCGATGAGCAACATCGGCGTCGAAGGCAATGTAGTCGCCTTTCGCGAGCGTCTCAGAGCGCCCCTCAAACTCGACGACCACCTGCCCAGTTATCACTACGCCGTAGTCGCGGCCGGAATGATTCGCCAGATGGGGGCGAGTGTGGCCACCAGGTTCAATGATTAACTCGGCCACCTCAAGATACGGGTCATCGAGATGCATCAGGTATTCGCGTCGGCACATCGCGTCCTCTATCACGCGGCGGTCGGCGCGGCGCACTACGGGCGATCCTCCTTCGCCGTCATCGAGCTGATCATCGAGCAGTACACCCGGGCGAACTACGAGTGCGTCCGCGATCGCCACCAATGAGACGAGCGACGGACTCGCCTCTCCGCGCTCAATTTGGCTAAGCAGGCTCGAGCTGATCTGCGCTGTCGCCGCGACCGTCCTGAGCGACAGTCGCCGCTCCAACCGGAGCGCGCGAATGCGCCCGCCTAACCCAGCCGTGACCGAGTTCGTCGACCGGCTCCTTGCGGCGTTGGCCCGACCCACTTCCACTCGTTGCGCGATCGTGCCCTCCTAAGGTTCGAAGCTCGCTTGATTAACAGTCGTGACCGTACGCGTTGGATCTCGCGGGCACAAGTCCGGCCGACCTGCGACTGACAGCGCCGGCGGCAGGGAGCGGCTCCCCAGCGTCGAAAAGAGGCTGACGGTGACCACTATCCCCGCACAGCGTGCTGGCGACGGCCGCCCAACCCCAGTTTCGCAGCGAGCCAGCGACCTGCTCTCGACCCGCGTAGTACTGCGGATCGTGCTCACAGTGCTGATCGTGATCGGAACGATCGCGCTGATCTGGGTCCTCTGGCAGCCAATCGCCTGGATCATTATCGCCGCCTTCGTTGCCGTCGCCCTCGCCGGGCCGGTAAACCTGCTGGCCCGCGTGATGCCACGCGCGCTGGCAATCACAATCGTCTACATCGCTGTTCTTCTGATCCCGATTGGTATCAGCGCAGCCGTCCTACCGCCGATCGTTGATCAGGGCGTCAACTTCGTCAACGACCTTCCCGGTTACGCCGATAACCTCCAAAACGAGGTCCAGAAGAATCCAGATCTGGCGAAACTTAACCATGACTTTGGCCTCACAAACGAGCTCAACCGGATTGCCCGGGACGCGCCGACGAAGATCGGCGAGGCGGCGACGATCATCCGTGACTTCGGCAGCGGCCTAGTCAGTTCGCTCTTCGCCGGGCTGACGATCTACATCCTTTCGATCTTCATGGTTGCGCGCGGAAGATCATGGATCGACGGGTTACTCAGCCTCCGCACTGGGCGTGAATCGAAGGCCGCCAGTGTGGCGCTAGACAGGATCTCCAATGCGGTCGGCAACTACATTGCTGGCGCGGCCGTGCAGGCGATGATCGCTGGCTTTTGCGCCTTTATCATCCTGACAATTCTCGGCGTGCCGTTCGCGGGCGCTCTAGCTGTTCTCTATGCGCTCTTCGATCTGATTCCCCTGGTCGGTGCCTTTATCGCCGGGACGATCATCCTGCTCGTCACGCTCTTCACCGACTTCCCAACCGCTTCGATCATCTGGTTCGTCTTCGCCAGCGCCTACCAAACCTTCGAGAACTACGTGATTCAGCCGCAGATCCATAAGCGCGCCGTTGCGCTAGAACCATTTGTAGTGCTCGTCTCTGTCCTGTTTGGCGCGACACTCTTTGGCGTTGTCGGCGCGCTGCTGGCAATTCCTATCGCTG
>Ga0194055_10000574_pt1 | contig 29638 bp, 30 predicted proteins | sample SepL449m_MetaG_FD_155482 | JGI IMG/M metagenome (GOLD analysis project Ga0194055, IMG submission 155482) | Anoxic zone freshwater microbial communities from boreal shield lake in IISD Experimental Lakes Area, Ontario, Canada - Sep2016-L442-9m | ecosystem: Environmental > Aquatic > Freshwater >... | reverse complement strand
TCTGGGTTTTTGTAGTCTTTCAGAATTTCATCAAGGATTTCTGGTCTCAGGAGCATTGTTTCTACCTCTCTCTTTTTTAGTAAATTACAACTTCTCTCATCCCTTGACACAATTTATTTTACAGTCCCTGACCTTGAACATTAATGGTGTAATAACTAGCTTGCCCTTTCCAAGAACAAGTAGTATGAGTATTGCTTGTTTCTAAATATTCACTATTTACTGACTCAGGGGGGAAATAATAGTTCCCCTCTACAATTTGACAATTTTCACTATCAGCTATCACTACACCATTCCAAGTTGCTTTAGGCATAATAAATTCTTTCTTAGCTATTTATTTTGTTATTTTCTCCTATCATTCTATAAGAAATATGTAAAGTTTTATTTCAAACCCCTTGGAATTTCTCAGAATTCAGAATAAATTAGATTCACGGCAGCAAGAGAGTCTAAGATAACGACTACTCTGGATATTCGGAGAATTGGAGAGCTTGCCATCGACTCCAAATCCAGCTCAACAGACAACTATATATCTTTGCTGAGTATCTTGTAAAACCATGAAGTTGGTATCTCAGCCGCCAAGGTACGGTTGGTATCCGAAATCTGCGCCAGTTTAGGCAATCTAGTACTCGCAGAAGTTCTATATATTAGCCTGTTGAATTATTCAACCTACTGCTTGAAAATTTGTCACTTTTATTGATTGTTAATTCTTTAAATTACCCGTTCTCAACTGAGAGCGGGTATCGTCTTTTTAATAGCTTGCCATATTTCAGGTAAAACATTGCTTAGGCTATGATCACTGGCAAATTCTATCAAGTTTACCCATTCTTTATCTGCTGCATACCTTCGGCTAACTTCTATAGCAATAGTCTCATCAGATATTCCATGCATTATTAAAGTGGGTATTTTGCGAGTAATAGGTGTAGATATTACTTCTCTAGCATCAACAATGAATTGATAGCTCAACATTACATCTTTTTTATAGCCGTGATGGTATACAGGATAATACCCATTTTTTTTCCAGTTGCTCAATACATGCTCACCTAGAGACTCAGACCAGATAGAGACAAAATCAAAAGCTGGAGCCAAGAGAATCAGCCTCTCAACCTGTTCAAAATATTCAGCAAGATAAGCAGCAATCAAACCTCCTAAACTTGAACCAATTATTACCCAAGATTGCTGAGTATTTTCTAGAAAACTTCCAGCTCTAGCAATTGCACTGCTGATGGTGAAGTTTGTAAAATCTTCTGGGCAAAGATCAGGGACATGAAGAGAAATATTGAACTCACTTTGAAAACTTTGCGCAAAAAAGAGAGCTTTTTGTGATTGTGGGCTGGAGGCAAAACCATGAAGATAGAGATACTGGCTCATCTAGGTGCTATTTTAAGAATCCAAATCCTCAACAGAAGAAGCTTGGTAGAGCTTATCTAGCTGACGACGGGCATCTTCAACATTGACAGAGCGGATCACCAAAAGAGGCTCATCGGTAGGCTGTCCATTTTCATCAAAAAGCTCAGGATGTCTTTTTACCAGATTTTGAGGTTGCCCACGTCGGCGGCTCTGTTGTCCGCTTTCAAAACTGACTGAAACCAAACTCTTAATGAGATTGGTGATAGTGATAAAGGCAATGATGGTAAAAGCGACGATGTAGAGAAGATGTAACATTTTATTTTTAGCCTATTTAGAATTTTGTTTTGAATTGATCCTCACCGGAGAATCTCTAACCCCTTATCTATAATATTAACTTCATTTACATTTCTTAAAACATTTCTTAAAGCGACTCTTTTTAGCCTATTGTATGGTATGTGGGTATGAAAGAAGGAAATCTCGTGAACTTTTCTAAAGCTTGAAGGTGATCATGACTCAGGGCTGCCTTTTGAGCTTTAAAATGTGAACTTAAAGTTTTCCCTCCAATTCCTATATTTAAAAAGGAGAACTCAAATACAGATGCCTGATACACAACTTGTAAAGCCTTATAATGATGATCCCTTTGTTGGCCATTTAGCTACCCCAATTTCTGCTTCTGGTTTCACCAAAGCTTTTATCGGTAATCTTCCAGCCTATCGTAAAGGACTATCTCCTCTGCTGAGAGGATTAGAAGTAGGCATGGCCCATGGTTATTGGTTAGTTGGACCCTGGACTATCTTAGGCCCTCTGCGCGATTCGGAATATGCTGCCAAAGGTGGTCTTATTTCTGCTGTGGCGCTTGTTTTGATAGCTACAATAGCTCTTTCTGCTTATGGTTTGGTTACCTTCCAGGGTAATCGTGATTCCAAAACTGATAGTCTTCAGACTTCAGAAGGTTGGAGTCAGTTTGCTGGCGGCTTCTTTATTGGTGCTACTGGTGGAGCTTTTGTCGCCTATCTGCTTATAGCTAACTTCCATATTGTAGATGGTATGTTTCGTGGTACATTCCACTAACGACTTATTCTACTAATTAAAAATCAACCAATAGCACAGGAGAACTTAACAATGACCGGAGCATATGCAGCATCATACCTACCTTGGATTTTAATCCCAGTAGTTACTTGGATAGTACCTTTGGTAGCCTTTGGTTTACTTTTTATTCATATAGAGAGTGACGCTTAAAAACTAGTTAGTTTTGAGATAGCCTCACCTTTTTTAAAAGGTGAGCTATTTTTTTAGCAAAAAAGTTGAGGTTAGCAAAAGCTTGTTAAAAAGATTAATTGATGGTGAAGGGTTTAATGCAGTAGTTAAAGCGCGCTATGGCTATCTGCTCTATAACAAAAATGATATTTATATAGGCCGAGGAATCGAAAGATATGGCGAATGGAGCGAGTTTGAAGTAGAACTGTTCCGTCAGATTTGCCAGCCTAGTGATGTTGTTGTTGAAGTGGGGTCCAATATCGGTAGTCAAACTATCGCGCTTTCTCAAATGGTAGGCAATGGAGGTAGGGTCTATGCCTTCGAGCCTCAGAGAATAATTTTTCAAACCCTATGTGCCAATATGGCGCTCAATAGTATTACTAATGTCGAATGTTTTCAAGCGGCAGTTGCCTCATCTACAGGTTTTATCTTTATTCCTGATATTGACTATCACAGAGAAAGTAACTTTGGGGGAATCTCTGTAGATGCCTTTGAGCAAGGATTTAAAGTACCTAAAATCAAACTGGATGAATTTTTGGAGATTCCTAGGCTCAAGCTAATCAAAATTGACGCTGAGGGCATGGAAGCAGAAGTAATCAAGGGAGCTGCAGAACTTATTGAAAAATTCAAACCGATTCTCTACGTAGAAAATGATCAACAAGAAAAATCTGAAAATTTGATCAAGACAATCCGCTCATTAGATTACAAGCTTTATTGGCATGCCCCTTATTACTACAACCCTAATAATTTTGCAGCAGAGCTAGAAAATATTTATCCTGGGTTAATTGCCAAGAATATGCTTTGCCTACATCAGAGCTCTAAAATAGAGTTAAATGGATTTACTGAAGTTCTCAGTTAAAACCAAATCAAAGAGATAGAGGGGTTTAAGTGCGCATTTTAATTATGGGCGGTACTCGTTTTATTGGGGTCTGCCTGACTAGAATTCTCTTAGAGCAAGGGCATGAGGTAGTTCTGTTCAATCGTGGCAACCGACCTACTCCTGCAGATGGTGTTGGTCAGATTACAGGAGATAGGCTTGATCTAGCCCAACTAAGAGACAAATTAGCTGGTGAAAAATTTGACGCAATTTTTGATAACAATGGCCGGGAGCTAGCCGATACCCAACCTCTAGTAGAGATATTTAAAAAACAATCTCCCCACTTTATCTATGTAAGTTCAGCTGGAGTGTATCAAAAATCTCATATATTACCCCATTGCGAAGGAGACCGAGTTGATCCTAAAAGTCGCCACTTGGGAAAATTTACCACTGAAGAATATTTAAAAAATAGTGGTATACCTTGGACTTCTGTAAGGCCAGTTTATATCTATGGTCCAAACAACTACAATGACCTAGAAGCTTGGTTCTTTGACAGATTAGTACGAGGACGAACTATCCCTATTCCCGAAAATGGTCTACATATCACCCAACTAGGGCATGTTGAAGATTTAGCAAGGGCAATGGCTAGTATCTTAATATCCCCTAAGGCAATTGGAGAAATCTACAATATTTCCGGTGATCGCTATGTCACCTTTGACGGTCTGGCTCAATCCTGCGCGCTAGCAGCAGGCACCGATCTCAATATTGCGCATTACAATCCCAAAGAGTTTGACTTTGGCAAGAAGAAAGCCTTTCCCTTAAGAGTTCAGCATTTCTTTACTGATATCAACAAAGCCCAGAATGATTTAAATTGGCATCCCCAATTTGATCTAATTTCTGGATTAGCAGATTCTTTTGAGAGAGATTATAAAATCTCCGGTCGAGACAAGAAGGAAATCGACTTTTCTACTGATGAGCAAATCCTCAGAGGGTCGTCTGGTTGAAAAAGGCTTTCTTAAAGTGGAGCATTAATATAGGTTTGCTAGGTTTACTTAGCTCCTGTAGTTTTAGCTCAGTAAGCATGAGCCAAGGTATGCTCAATGGACGCTACAACAATGAACAAGTTACCCTCAGTGCCAATGGCAAATGGCTGGCCTTGGTGAGTGACCGTTCAGGCACTCCACGCTTGATGCTCTATAACTTGAGTGAGCAGCGTTTTGTTGATTTACCCTTTATCAATACAGATGAGGCGGTGGTAGAAAGCCCGAGCCTGAGTCGTACCGGACGCTATCTTGTTTATATAACCAGCATAGATGGTAAACCCGATATCATCCTCTATGATCGGCTCACGCAACGCCAAGAGATCCTCACTCAAGGTTACAGGTCATGGGTCAAGAGACCCAAAATTAGTGCAGATGGTCGATATGTTGCTTTTGAAACATCACGACGCGGCCATTGGAATATTGAAGTTTTAGATAGAGGTCCCTATGTTGAGCTTGATATTCCAGATGGCAACCCAGTCAATTCGCCAAATCGATGAACAAGAACAAAAAGTTCTTTTATTTGTCTCTAATATCTATCGCTGCTGTAGTTAACGGCTGTGGTGGTTACCCTACTGTTGTCTCTCTACCTTATGATTTTAAAGGAACAAGTATCAATAGCGCAGCGACTGAAAGCTTTCCCCAAATAGCTCCGCCCTATATTGTTTTTGTTTCAGATCGCAATGGCATCCAATCGGTCTATCTCTACAATTCCCAAAACAGAAAACTAGTAGATCTTCTCGGGCTCAACTTTCTAGATGCGATCGCCTCAAGCCCTAGTATTTCAGAAGATGGCAGATATATAGTCTTTGTGGCTAATCGCATTGGCCGCTCTTGTATTTATCTCTATGACAGGCAAACCAGACAAAGACGCAATCTGACAGAAAACATTGAAGCAGAAGTTCGCAATCCCAGTATCAACGCCGATGGCAACCGCATTGTCTATGAAATCGCCCGCAATGGGCATTGGGAAGTAGCTTTTATAGATTTATAGAAATATGCTTGCGCTCGAGCAGCATATCAATAATTTGGTAGTTAGCCTCAGGAAAAGAGTACAGATGGAGATCTTCTATCTTGCTCCAGCGAATCTCTTGACATTGCAGTAGCTGGGGCTCTCCATCTTTATAGCGGCAATGGTGAACAATCAAGGTTAAAACCAAATTGCTATAACTATGCTCTATAGTAACAAGATGCTCTCCCACTTCTATATCCAGAGCTAACTCTTCTTTGACTTCTCTGATGATACAGTTTTCGATGGTTTCGCCCTCTTCTACTTTGCCGCCTGGAAACTCCCAAAACCCACCAAAAACCCCGCCAGCTAACCTGCGGTCGATTAAAACTTCACCTTGAGGGTTAGTGATAACCGCCACTGCTATGATTTTATTTGGCAATGTCTTCTAATGATTGCAGTGATTTTTCAAAGTTAAGTCTTTGTTCAGCATTGCGCAGAAAATAACCATTCATCATTGCAGAAGCCAAAAGTCGACCTAGATGATCTCTATTGGTGCTTATTGTCACGCCAAAATGCTCACCTGGAAGATTTCCCAAAAGACCCATAATGTTGCGCTCCATCACTTGGAATACTTCGTTGGACTCTGGCTTGGAAAGGTGAGAAACAGTTTCTGGGCTTAGAGATTGCAAATATTCCCATAAATGCTCTCTTGAATCACCATCTCCTTGGAGGAAAAACTGGGGGTGTCTAGCTTCGTTGTTCATGCTCTACATCCTTAAATTAAGAAATATAACTTTCACTTATATTCTAATTTAGCAGTCGCTGGCTAAATTAGAAGGTTCGGTTCTACCTACAGATTTCCACACCTCAACTGGCCAGGTATTCGCGCAAACCATTTGTCCTTTTGCGCAATTTAGACAAAGCTTCTCTTTCAATTTGTCTGACTCTTTCTCTGGAGATATCCAAATAGATCCCTATTTTAGAAAGGGTCATTGGTTGTCCATTGTTTAAGCCATAGCGCAAAGAAATCACTTCTTTTTGCTGATCTGTTAGATCATTCATTAAATTTTCTAGATCCATTTGAAGAGAAGTATAGACAGTAAACTCTTCTGGAGAGGAATTATGATCCTCTAGCAGCTCACTGAGCTCTGTATCTTGGTTATCTCCCACCTTGAGATCTAGAGAAAGTGGCTGACGCGCTCTTTCTAAGTACTCACGCACTTGCTTGGGAGAAAGCTCTAGCTCATCGGCTATCTCGATAATCGTAGCTGATCTTCCCTTTTCTTGGGCTAGAGATCTCTGTGCTTTTTTGATTTTATTGAGTTTCTCTGTAATATGAATTGGCAGTCTAATTGTGCGGCTTTTTTCAGCTATAGCTCTGGTGATAGCCTGCCTGATCCACCAATAGGCATAGGTTGAGAAACGATAACCCTTGGTAGGATCAAACTTTTCTACCCCTCTTTGCATACCAATGGTTCCCTCTTGAATCAGATCAAGAAGATCCATATTTCTTTTGAGGTATTTTTTGGCAACAGATACAACTAAACGTAAGTTGGCTTCAACCATCCTGCGCTTAGCCCGCTCACCTAGGGTAATAATTTTGAGAAGCTCTTGTTCAGTAAGGCAAGCAGATTGAGCCCAGGTACTGTTATCGGCATCCTCGGGAAGTTTGTCTTTAATTTGGTTTACAAGCACCATTTGTTGTACTTGCTTAGCCAAGAGAATCTCTTCTTCATGGGTTAACAGGGGAACTCTGCCGATTTCTTTTAGATAAATACGAACAGGATCTGTTTGGTTTTTAGCGGTTTTCATAAGTCGACGATAGCTATAAATCCCTTATTCGCTTAGGCCCAGTAAAAAACGGGGAACTTCCAGATTTTTTCAAAAAATGACTTTGATATATGTAGTAAAGGCTACTTAAATTTTTCTTGCAGAACATAACTCTCTATCATTTAACTTTACCTCAAGAGTTAAGATTTGTAAAGTTTATGAATTTCGGATTTGGTGCGGTAATTCCCCTTTTACCATTTTGGTCAGTTAGGTTCACAATAGAGTTAGTGTAATTAGTTAAAGTGACTTAAATCTAGATATGTTACGTAAAGTCCTAGTTGTTATGCTTGGTCTCTCGCTATGTCTGAGCACATTCAGCTGTGTCGGACCAAGAGTACAGACCAACTCAGTGCCTGTAGTTAACAAAGTTCAGAAAGCTTCTGTTCTGCCAGATGGGAAATACCCACTCCAGCAGGTTAGCTATAGCGATGCTGATGGTCGCTACAGTCTGATGTTGCTCAATACCCCAGAGGGCAGCTCTCCCCTATTTCAGACGCAGCGTTTACAAATGGCTCGCTTGAGTGACGAACAGGTCAAGCAAAATGCCAAAAGCTTCCTAGAGGTAAAAAATAAAGAGCCTATTGCTTATCTGTCTGAAGATTTTAAAATTGACTATGTCCACGCTGTGACTGAAGCGCGCACTAATCCAGAAACTGGCGCAAGACAGGAAGTGGTAGTACGCCAAGAGTCCAGCGCTTGGAGTCCCTTCTTTGGAGCTCTAGCTGGACAAGCTGTAGGAAATGCTCTCTTTCGTCCTCAATACTATGTTCCACCTGTCTATCAAGGAAATGTAATGAGGGGCTTTGGAGGATATGGTACCAGCTATGACGATGCTGTAGGTCGTTACCAAAACCGTTACAATCAACCGCCAGCAGCAGTTAGAAACCGTCAAGTTTTGCGTAGCTCTGGAAGTTTCTATGGTGGAACCGCCACTAGATCATATCCGGGAGGCTATTCTAATTATTCCAATAGAAGCAGTGGTGCGGGCTTTGGCTCAAGCCGACTAAACTCCTCTGGAAGAAGTAGCTATAGCCCCAGCCGCAGTAGTTTCGGTAGCTCCAGACGTAGCAGTTTTGGCAGCTCCTCAATGCGCAGACGTTAAATCTAATCAAAATAAAAAACAAAAAAAGGGATTTACTCCCTTTTTCTTTGTTTTAGCGATCTACTGAGCCCATAATTACATCAATGCTACCTAGAATAGCCATAATGTCGGCTACTTTGACTCCTTTGAGCAATTGAGGAAGGATTTGCAAGTTATTAAAATCAGGAGCTCTAATTTTCCAACGCCAAGGAAAGACATCATCATTGCCGACAATGAAGATACCCAGCTCACCTTTGCCGCTTTCTAGGCGCACATAGTGTTCTCCCTTGGGGATTTTAAAAGTGGGGGGTACTTTTTTAGCAATATATTGATAATCAAAGTCATTCCAACTGGATTTTTTACCCTCAGCCATACGCTTGGCTTCAAGGTTTTCATAGGGGCCACCAGGGATGGCTTTTAAGGCCTGTCGGATAATCTTGAGCGATTCGCGCATCTCACGAATACGTACTATATAACGAGCGTAACAGTCTCCAGCAGTTTCCCACTGAACTTCCCAGTCCAGCTCGTCATAGCATTCATAGTGATCTACTTTGCGCAGATCCCATTTGACACCTGAACCTCTGAGCATTGGCCCAGAAAGTCCCCAGTTAATCGCCTCATCTCTAGTGACAGTACCTATACCTTCAACCCGACGGCGAAAGATGGGATTATTGGTAATCAGACGTTCATACTCATCTATTTTGGGGGCAAAATAATCACAGAAATCTTCGCACTTGTCATTCCAACCATAGGGTAGATCTGCGGCCACTCCACCAATACGAAAATAATTGTTATTGATTAGGCGCATTCCTGTGGCTGCTTCCCAAAGATCATAGATGAGCTCTCTTTCTCTAAAAATATAGAAAAAGGGAGTCTGCGCTCCAACATCTGCCAAAAATGGCCCCAACCAGAGCAAATGATTGGCAATGCGGTTGAGCTCCAGCATGATCACACGGATATACTGAGCTCTTTTAGGAACAGCTACATCGGCGAGTTTTTCGGGAGCATTGACAGTGATTGCTTCATTAAACATTCCTGCTGCATAGTCCCAACGGCTGACATAGGGAACATACATTACATTAGTCCTGTTTTCAGCAATCTTTTCCATTCCACGGTGGAGATAGCCAATTACAGGTTCACAGTCAATCACGTCCTCTCCGTCTAATGTGACGATCAAACGCAACACACCATGCATTGAAGGATGATGCGGTCCCATGTTCAGAACCATCGGTTCTGTTCTAGTTTCAATTTTAGCCATGGTAGAGATTTTTCCCTTGGGTGAACTGACTTTAGTTTGTAATCACTATTGTAAATCAGGAACTCCTAAGTGCAAAATAAGTCATCTCATCTAAAAATACAAATATAAAATTTATATGTTTAAAAGTTTTTCTAAATTGCTTGCTGGCTTTTGTTTGCTGACTTTGGCTCCTCTTGCGGCTAATGCTGGCAATACTCTAGAGCACATTAAACAAACAGGGGTTATAGTTGCTGGAACCAGAAAAGATGCAGTACCTTTTGCCTATATTGATGACAAGGGCAAATGGGTAGGCTATTCTGTGGATATTTTGGAGGCAATTCGCCAAGAAGCCCAAAGACAACTAGGCAGGCCAATCAAATTGAAACTAGTTGAAGCCAATGAGAGCAACCGTTTTTCTGCTATAGCAGCCCGCAGCATAGATCTTGAATGCAGCACGACTACCTTTACTTGGGAACGTACAAAAAAAGTAGATTTTTCTTTGAGTTATTTTGCGGCAGGCACTCAACTGCTAGTCAACAAAAATAGTACTTTAGGTAAAATTGATACTCTAGCTGGCAAAAAAATTGGAGTACTTGCCAATTCCACAAATCAAGAGGCTATAAGAACTCAGCAGCCCAAAGCCCAATTGGTCATAGTCAAAGATTATGCCAATGGTATTGAACTACTAAAATCTAACAAAATTGATGGATTTGCAGCCGATTCGATCGTTTTGGAAGGATTACAAAGAAAGAATAAAAACCAATTTAAAATCGTACCTAAAACACCATATCAGTATGAATCTTACGCCTGCATGTTACCTAAAGATGATTCTGATTGGCGCAATTTGGTCAATTACACGTTGGTTAAATTTATGGAAGGTATCATCAATGATCAGCCTCAATCTGTTGGTATCTATGAGCATTGGTTTGGTGAAAATGGATTAGCTCCTTATCCGCGCAATAGTGTCAATCGTTATTTTGAAGGGATTGTCAATTCTTATGAATGGATTCCTCTTTTTGATACTGAGAAATAAAAAAACATATCAATAAAAAACCTTAACCTAAGCTTAACTGAAGCTTAACTGAAACTTAATTGAAACTTAATTGAAACTTAATTGAAACTTAATTGAAACTTAATTGAAACTTAATTGAAACTTAATTGAAACTTAATTGAAACTTAATTGAAACTTAATTGAAACTTAACCTAGTTGGGATCAAATGAAGTTATAAATAACTCAGACAGTTAATGAACTTGATGTCATTAACTATAATTTCATATTTGTGAACTGGCTAGTAAAAGCCCTTTTTATAAGGGTCGATTTGTCTTGTGTTTTTATTGAACTTGTATTCAAGTGCGATGACTTTCTCTGATTCTTACTAATTTTTACTCTGTACTTTTTATATGGTTGCCATCCAACTTCCTCCTGTATCGACTAGTGACACCCTCATTCAAAATAGTGTTGTCTATGCTGAAAATATCCTTCAATCTCTCTCTCAAAATAGCGATACTTTTTACAATCTTCTCATCAATTCTTTTGGCAGCAACTATGACCCTGTTGTTGCTGAATCTATACGCAGTCAATGGGCTAGTGGAGATTTTAGTAACCTGCCTTCTATCCAGGTCCTTTCTTCTGGATTAAATGGCGTAGCAGCATATGCATACAGTACTAATACTATATACATAGATCAAAATTTTCTCAATAGCAATCAACCAGATCTTTTAAATACAGTTTTATTAGAAGAGATTGGGCATTTTCTTAACAATCAAATCCAAGCCAACTCAACAGGAGAAACAGGAGCAATCTTTTCCTATCTCGCCCAGGGAGTCAACCTAAGCAATCAACAGATAGCATCACTTCAAGCCACTGACAATACTGGAACAATTACAATCAATGGCGTAGATATACCGGTCGATTATGCCAGCACAGTATCTTTTCAATCGGCTGCCAACTGTAGTACTGGTGGAGCTCCTATCTCAGTAACCACAGGAGATTTTAATGCTGATGGTAAATTAGACCTTGCTACAGCAAACTACGCATCTAATACAATTTCTATCCTCCTAGGAAATGGCAATGGAAGTTTTCAATCAGCCGTCAATTACAGTACTGGTTCCAGTCCTCGTTCAGTAACCACAGGGGATTTTAACGGTGATGGTAAATTAGATCTTGCTATAGCCAACTATGTTTCTAGTGGCAATGTTTCTATCCTCTTAGGAAATGGCAATGGAACTTTTCAATCTGCTGTCAATTACAGTACTGGTAGTTTACCTCGTTCAGTAACCTCGGGGGATTTCAACGGCGATGGTACATCAGACTTGGCTATAGCAAACTGGGGTTCTGGTAATGTCTCTACTCTTTTAGGAAATGGCAATGGAACTTTTAATAAAGCTGTCAATTACAACAGTGGTTATGGTAATGGTCCCGTCTCAGTAACCACAGGAGATTTTAACGCTGATGGTAAATTAGACCTTGCCATAGCAAACTATGCCTCTAGTAATGTTACTGTCCTATTAGGAAATGGCAATGGAACTTTTCAATCAGCTATCAATTACAACAGTGGTCCAAGTGCTCAGTCTATAACCACAGGAGATTTTAACGGAGATGGTAAATTAGACCTAGCCACAGCAAACTCTCGTTCTAATGGTGTTTTTATCCTTTTAGGCAATGGCAATGGAACTTTTCAATCTGCTGTCAATTTCAGTACTGGCAATAATCCTCAATCTGTAAACACCAGAGATTTTAATTCTGATGGGAAATTAGACCTTGCTGTAGCAAACAATGGTTCTAATAACGTCAGCGTGCTACTCAATAGTACGAACTTTCCTGCTCCAACCTTTACTAGTAGTCCAGTTACCCTAAGTTACACAGATACTGCAGCCAATGATACTTTTTCTAATTCAACAGGGGCAGTCACTGCCGTAGGTGGCACAGTCACTTATGGTATCTCTGGAGTTACTGCTACTAGTGGAGTTTCTAGCACGGTTGGCAGGTATGGTACCTTGAGCTTGACTATTTTGGGATCTTATACTTATGCTCCCAATAATCTCAATACTCTTACTACTGGTAGCTACACGGATACCTTTACTCTTTCTGCAACTAACGGATCAACTAGTGCTACACAGGTATTTACGGTTAATGTCAGTGGTGTCTATGATAAGCCCAGCTATACCAGCACTCCGGTTACTTTAAGTTACACAGATACCAGCGCCAATGATACCTTCAATAGTTCTACTGGAACCATCACTGCTACTGACGCTGAGGGAACTGCGGTAACTTATGGTATCTCTGGAGTTACTGCTACTAGTGGAGTTTCTAGTATAGTTGGCAGCTATGGTACCTTGAGCTTGACTACTTCAGGATCTTATACCTACGTTCCCAATAATCTCAATACTCTTACTACTGGTAACTACACAGATACATTTAAATTGAGTAGCACCAACAATACCTCTCCTGCTGCTACACAGGTATTTACGGTTAATGTCAGTGGTGTTTATGATACCCCCAGCTATACCAGCACTCCGGTTACTTTAAGTTACACAGATACCAGCGCCAATGATACCTTCAATAGTTCTACTGGGACTATCACTGCTACTGATGCTGAGGGAACTGCGGTAACTTATGGTATCTCTGGAGTTACTGCTACTAGTGGAGTTTCTAGCATAGTTGGCAGCTATGGTACCTTGAGCTTGACTACTTCAGGATCTTATACCTACGCTCCCAATAATCTCAACACCCTTACTACTGGTAGCTACACAGATACATTTACATTGAGTAGCACCAACAATACCTCTCCTGCTGCTACACAGGTATTTACGGTTAATGTCAGTGGGGTTTATGATACGCCAAGCTACACCAGTAGTCCAGTTACTTTAAGTTATACAGATACTAGCGCCAATGATACCTTCAGTAGTTCTACAGGCACGATTACAGCGACCGATGCTGAGGGAACTGCTGTAACTTATGGTATTTCTGGAGTCACTGCAACTAGTGGATTATCTAGTAAAGCTGGCAGCTATGGTACCTTAAGCTTGACTAGTTCGGGATCTTATACTTATACTCCCAATAATCTCAACACCTTAACTACCGGTAGCTACACAGATACATTTACCTTAAGTAGCGTTAACAATACTTCTCCTGCTGCTACACAAGTATTTACGGTTAATGTCAGTGGTGTTTATGATACTCCCAGTTATACAAGCGCGCCATTTACTTTAAGTTACACAGATACTAGCGCCAATGATACCTTCAATAGTTCTACTGGGACTATCACAGCTACTGATGCTGAGGGAACTGCGGTAACCTATGGCATTTCTGGAGTCACTGCTACTAGTGGAGTATCTAGTAAAGTTGGCAGCTATGGTACCTTGAGCTTGACTAGTTCGGGATCTTATACTTATACTCCCAATAATCTCAATACCCTTACTACTGGTAGCTACACAGATACCTTTACTTTGAGTAGCACTAACAATGATTCTCCTGCTGCTACACAAGTATTTACGGTTAATGTAACTGGCGTTTATGATACTCCCAGCTATACTAGTAGTCCAGTTACTTTAAGTTATACAGATACTAGCGCCAATGATACCTTCAATAGTTCTACTGGGACTATTACAGCTACTGATGCTGAGGGCACTGCGGTAAACTATGGTATCTCTGGAGTCACTGCAACTAGTGGGCTATCTAGCAAAGTTGGCAGCTATGGTACCTTGAGCCTAACAACTTCAGGATCTTATACTTATACTCCCAATAATCTCAACACCCTTACTACTGGTAGCTACACAGATACCTTTACTTTAAGTAGCGTTAACAATACTTCTCCTGCTGCTAAACAGGTATTTACTGTAAATATCACTAGTACTAACACCATCATAGATAATACTGGAAATATAAACAATTCCAGTGGCAATACTTTCAACAATCCTGGAACTTTTAATAATCCGAGCACGGGCATTCTCAACAACTCTGGTACCTTTGTCAATGGTAGTGGTACCAACTTTAACAACTCTGGTTTATTAATAAATAACACTGGAGGTAATTTCAACAATTCAGGAAGTCTTACCAATAATAGTGGTGGTGTTTTTCTAAATAATGGCACCATCAACAACAATAGCGGTTCTTCCTTCTCTAATAATAGTACGATGGCTGGCTCTGGTACCTACAATGGGAATTTTAATCTGGTCACTGGGGCTAATTTATCCCCTGGTGGTACTATCACCGGTGGTAGCAGTTATAGTGACACCAATGGTACTTTTACAATCAATGGAGGATTTACCCTTAATGGAGGTTCACTCAAAATTTCCATTGCAGGTATCAATCCTAACGAGCACGATAACCTCTTGATAACTCAAGCTGCCGCTTTTAATAGTGGCGGTATATCGTTCTCTATTACTGATATCAACAACATCAACAGTGAAATTTCTGTTGGACAAACTAAGTCAATTCCTTTTCTCACTGCTAGTGGTGGACTAACCCTAACTAGCACATTTATCAAGAATATCTTGGTTCCCACTAGTACTGCTCAGGATGTCTTCAAGTTATCCAAAGTAGGCAACACTTTAAATCTCAATGTCACTCATATTTCATAAAATCATGAATAAACAAATTATCATAGCCAGTTTGCTAGCTCCCTTTGTACTTGCCGCTAAACCTGCATTTGCCCTTGTCTGGAACTTTTCTTTTGCTTCTGATGGTGGAGATGCTAGTGGTACTATCACTACTGATGGTACTGGCACACCTCAGGCAAATACAATCTACAATATCACTGCTATAACTGGAACCTTCACCCCTACTGGTGGCACTGCAGAAACTATTACTGGTGTTTCTACTTATCAATCTGCAACCAACACCATAGAATGGGATGGAACCAAAACTTCCTCAATCTTGGAAACTGGTTCTGGCTTTTCTTTTGATACCCTGACTGATTCTATTAATGTTTATCAAAAGTCTGGAACTGGATACATTACAGCAACTTCATTAAATTACTCGCTGAGTGACTTTACTATCAATAGCTCCAAATTCACTCCAGTACCTTTTGAATTTTCCCCAGAACAGGGATTTATTTTGGGTATTCCTCTATTTTGGGGATTGAGAAAGTTGAAAAGTTTTAGGGGTTCTTAAAAAAGAGCGTTCAAGATAGATATACACATTTTAAAGAATATTCATGGCTAAAAAAAGGAAGTAGTTAGAGATATACAATCCTCAATTAACCCAATGTTTACTCAATAATCCTCTGCCAAGTCAGCTCACCATGCTCTTGGAGCTGCCAGTAAAGTAAATTAGCCAAGCTACCTACTTGTAAAGTAGGCAGACCAAGAGCTCTTCTGGGTGATTGAGTAGCCAGACTAATGGCAGTTTCAATATCACAGATTCCCCAACTCACTAGATTTTTCACTCCAGTTAATAGCGAAACCGTAGTTCCAGCTAGTACTCCATCAACTAATCTAGCAGTACCCTTTTTAATCTCTATCTTGCGATCATCCCAAGGATAGATGCCATCGATTAGACCCAAAGGAGCTAGAGCATCACTGACTAAAAATACGCCTTTATCATAGTCACTCAGACGCAGCAAAATATCGATCATAGTTGGGCTGACATGTTGTCCATCTGCAATAACACCGCAGTAGACATCTGGATTGAGCATAGCCGCTGCCAATAGTCCAGGCTTTCTGTGATGAAGAGGTGGCATAGCGTTAAAGGCATGAGTAACCATCGTAGCACCTTGAGTAAAGGCTAATTGGGCCTGTTGTTCGCTAGCTTGGGAATGTCCCAAACTAATAATAATTTTGTGCTCTTTGAGATAGGGAATCACCTCATGTTTGGGATCTAGCTCTGGAGCAAGGGTGATAACTTTGATAATATCCAAGTAGGAGCCTATAGTCTTTTCTAAAGTGGCAATCGAAAGAGGCAGAAGAAATTCACTAGGATGAGCTCCCCTTTTTTCAGCATTGAGAAAAGGCCCTTCTAAATGTACACCTAATATTTGCGCGCCACTAAAGGCTGTAGTTTTTTGCCATTGCATCAACTCTTTTAATACTGGTAATGCTTTTTTGATCTTGGTAAAAGATGTGGTGACAATAGTTGGCAAATAGGCATCTACCCCTTGATCCCAGAGAAAATAACAAATTTTTTTGATTTGCTCTATATCTTTTTGTTCTATATCGGGAAAAGCCAAACCCAGAGCGCCATTAATCTGAATATCTACTCCACCTTGAGAAATCCAGCCTAGCGCTTGAGCATCCGGCAATGCTTGGATGGATTGGACTATGCCATTGTTTATCTCAATTTCTTGTACTTGTTGGTAGCCTATGACTCTAGCGACCAGTTTTTTCATGCGATATGTGAGAATTAATTAAAATTATTCTATATTTTTTTATGGATTTTCAAACAGAAAAGAAAATTGGCATCATCATGGGTAGCGATTCTGACTTGCCAACTATGCAAGAAGCTATCAAGGTCTCTGAAGAATTTGGTATATCAGTTGAAGTTGCCATAGTTTCAGCACATCGCACCCCAACTCGTATGGTTGAATATGCCAAAAGCGCCAAACAAAGGGGGATTCAAGTGATTATTGCCGGCGCTGGGGGGGCCGCTCATTTGCCCGGCATGGTTGCCTCTTTAACTTCTTTGCCTGTAATTGGCGTGCCGGTTGTCAGCAAAAACTTACAGGGAATTGATTCTCTCTATTCAATTGTACAGATGCCCGCAGGAGTTCCTGTAGCTACAGTTGGTATTGGTAATGCCAAAAATGCTGGTCTTTTGGCAATCAGGATATTGGCCATAACAGATCCCATATTGAGCCAAAAGCTCGAGCGCTATATTGAATCACTAGAACAGATGGTCCTGCAAAAGCAAACAAGGCTCGATGCAATTGGCTACCAGGAATATTTCAGTTGATGTAATAACATAGTATCCAGTAAACATTGGATAAAATTATGACTAACAAAAAATATAATTTAACATGGGCTAGGATAGGCAATGCTGCAGGCTTCCGTCTGAGTGCCAATTTTTTTAAAGATCATCCTGAATTTAAAGAAGCTAAAGGCGCAGTTGAAATCATAAGCCCTAACACACTATTAGTGCGTTTAGAACCTCAATCAATAGAACAAGAGAAAGATGAACTAATGCTAAGTTTATTCTTAGATTTTTTAACCAGGCAAGCCCAATTAAATCCTGATAATGAGTTAGAAGCCTATACAATAGCTATGGCAAATGAAGACGAAGAGTTAATTGCTGGAGTCGACATTGATAGTTAACGGATGGCAAATTTACTTCATTAAAAGACTTTTCGGAAAACAACGTCGAGATTTACAAGTTGAAGTTCGTGAACTAAAGAAAAGTTTGTCAGCAGAAGAATATCGGACTCATTCTACAGTCAAACTTTATACAGCTATTATGGTAGCTATTAAAGAGAAAATCCCGCTCGATCCTTTTGCTTCCCATTTTGCTCTAACTGGAGCACTCAAAAATTACGGTAGAGTAAAAAAAATGGGACTACCTGAGCGTTACCGGTTATTCTTTAGAGCTTTAAAAACAAAAGAACATAAAGTGATCTTTATTTTGTGGTTAGGCTATCCACGCAAAGAAGGAGATAAAAATGATTGTTATAAAGCCTTCACCAAGATGGTTAATCGGGGTGATTTTCCAGATTCTCTTGATGCTTTAATCATTGATAGCCTTGAAGACTAGCGAATAATCATGTCTACTCCCCTAAGCAATGACAATTGAGCCAAAAGCTCGAGCGCTATATTGAATCACTAGAACAGATGGTCCTGCAAAAGCAAACAAGGCTCGATGCAATTGGCTACCAGGAATATTTCAGTTGATTTTTAGGGGTCTTCTTAAACAAGATCAAAGCGGTCTAAATTCATCACCTTGTCCCATGCTGCCACAAAGTCATGGACAAACTTGACCAGTGAATTTTCACTACCGTAGACTTCAGCGATAGCTCTTAATTGAGAGTTAGAACCAAAGATAAGGTCTACTCTTGTGCCAACCCATTTGAGATCACCTGTTTTACGATCTCGCCCTTCAAATGTTTCTTCGGTCTTAGAAGTTGCTTTCCAAGTAGTCCCAAAATCAAGAAGATTGACAAAAAAGTCATTGGTCAAAGTTTCTACTCGATCTGTAAATACACCATAATGACTCTGATTAAAGTTGACATTGAGCACGCGCAGTCCTCCTATAAGGACCGTCATTTCTGGAGCAGTTAGACTCAGTAATTGCGCGCGGTCAACCAACAACTCCTGGGCCGATAAAGCATGGTCACCTTTGAGATAGTTACGGAAACCATCAGCTATAGGCATCAGCACGAAGAAGGACTCAATATCTGTTTGCTCTTGTGTTGCATCTGTTCGGCCAGGTTTAAAGGGCACCTTGACTTCACAATTGGCTTTTTTGGCTGCTTGCTCGATTCCTGCACATCCACCTAGAACGATTAAATCGGCAAGAGAAACCCTTTTATTGCCAGCTTGGGAGTTGTTAAATTCTTTTTGAATGCTCTCCAAGGTTTGCAGCGCAGTTGCTAGTTTGACTGGCTCATTAACCTCCCAATCCTTCTGAGGGGCAAGACGAATACGCCCGCCGTTTGCGCCGCCACGCATATCAGATCCTCGGAAAGTTGAAGCCGAGGCCCAGGCAGTTGAGACTAGTTGAGAAATCGATAGTCCCGAAGAGAGAATCTTAGCCTTAAGATCGGCAATGTCCTGCTCATCAATCAATTCATAGGTCAGAGCTGGGATAGGATCTTGCCACAAGAATTGCTCTACTGGAACTTGCGCTCCCAGATAACGAGAGCGCGGACCCATATCGCGATGTGTCAGTTTAAACCAGGCGCGGGCAAAAGCATCTGCCAGTTTGTCTGGATTTTCAAGGAAGTTTCTGGAAATCTCTGCGTAGATAGGATCCAATTTCATGGCCATATCTGCCGTAGTCATAATAGGAGCGTGCCATTTTGAGGGATCATGAGCATCGGGTACTGTTCCAGCGCCAGCTCCATCTTTAGGTGCCCACTGATGAGCTCCGGCAGGACTTTTAACTAATTCCCATTCATAACCAAACAAGTTTTCCAAATAATTGTTGTCCCATTTGACCGGGTTGGTGGTCCAGGCACCTTCAATACCGCTAGTAGTTGTATCAATACCAATGCCGGTGCCATAGCTATTTTTCCAACCGAGGCCTTGTTCTTCGATACTAGAAGCTTCTGGTTCAGGGCCAACTAATGCAGGATCACCAGCGCCATGGCATTTGCCAAAAGTGTGTCCACCAGCAATAAGTGCAACTGTCTCTTCATCATTCATGGCCATACGCCCGAATGTTTCACGAATATCCCGTCCTGATGCAACTGGATCGGGAACTCCATTTGGCCCTTCTGGGTTTACATAGATCAGACCCATTTGGACAGCGGCAAGAGGATTTTCAAGCTCACGCTCGCCTGTATAGCGTTTATCATCTAGCCATTTAGACTCAGAGCCCCAGTAAATATCTTCTTCTGGCTCCCATATATCCACGCGTCCGCCGGCAAAACCACAAGTTTTCAAACCCATTGACTCAAGAGCGCAGTTGCCAGCAAGAATCATCAAGTCAGCCCAAGAAATTTTTTGTCCGTATTTTTGCTTGATCGGCCAAAGAAGCATACGTGCTTTGTCCAGGTTTGCATTATCTGGCCAACTATTGATTGGTGCAAATCGCTGGTTACCAGTACCAGCGCCCCCACGACCATCACCTATGCGATAAGTACCGGCGCTGTGCCAAGCCATTCTGATAAAAAGCGGACCATAGTGACCATAGTCGGCTGGCCACCAATCCACAGAGGTATTCATCAGATCAAAGATATCTTGCTTAAGGGCTGCTAGATCGAGAGTTTGAAATTCCTTGGCGTAGTTAAAAGATTCCCCCATGGGGTTAGACTTGAGTGAATGCTGATGAAGAATCTTAAGATTTAGTTGATTGGGCCACCAGTCTCGATTGGATGTACCAGCACCAGAGGAAACTTGCTGAATTCCTCCCATAAAAGGACATTTACTTTGATTGTTCATAAATTTATCAGCTACTAGATTTTTTGGGGTTTTATAGTTTTAATTATTACCCTTATATCCCCAACTTTTGATAGATATGCTCCAGGTTAGACAGATGATGTTCTGGATTGAAACATTCGTCTATTTCTTGTTTGGTCAGATAACTGGCAACTTCTTGACTTTCTCTTATCAACTGCTGGAAATCTCCACTAGGTTGGTTCCAAGCCCGGTGAGCGCAAGATTGAGTAATTCTGTAGGCTTCCTCTCGGCTGAGCCCTTTAGCTACTAAAGCTAAAAGAACTCTTTGGCTAAAGATTACACCGCCATAGATATTCATATTGCGCTTCATATTTTCTGGATAGACCAGAAGATTTTCAATTAGATCTGTAATCTCATGCAACATAAAATGAGTCAAGATGCAGGCATCGGGAAACATCACGCGCTCTACTGAACTGTGAGAAATATCCCGCTCATGCCATAGGGCTACATCTTCTAAAGCAGTTCCAGCATAGGCCCGGATCATTCTGGCAATCCCAGTTAAGCGCTCTGAACGAATGGGATTGCGCTTATGGGGCATTGCTGAAGATCCCTTTTGACCTGGTGAAAAATATTCCTCTACTTCTAAAACATCACTTCTTTGTAGATTGCGAATTTCTACAGCAAAGCGTTCAATTGAAGCTGCCAATAATGCCAATTGTTGAATAAAGTTAGCATGAATATCTCTTGATACCACCTGAGTAGAGGCTTTATCTGGTTGCAATCCTAATTTTTGACAGGTTAAAACTTCTATTTGAGGATCAATATTGGCATAGGTGCCTACCGCGCCAGAAATTTTACCTATCGCAATTTCCTGGCGAACTTGGTTTAATCTGGATTGGGCGCGGAGAACTTCAGCAAGCCAACCTGCCAATTTAAAACCAAAGGTAATAGGCTCAGCATGAATCCCATGCGATCTGCCAACCATCACAGTATGTCGATGTAGACTAGCTTTCTTTTTAAGAACTTTAACAAGCGACCCTACTACTTCAAGGATTAGATCTAGGCTGGCGCGCAACTGCAGGGCCAAAGCAGTATCTAGAACATCAGAGCTAGTCATCCCCAGATGGATGTAACGGCCAGATTCACCAACATACTCATTGACATTAGTCAAAAAAGCAATCATATCGTGGCGAACCTGGGCTTCTATCTCCAAGATTCTTTTGGGATCAAATTTGGCCTTAGCCTTAATTTGCTCAAGGGCAGAGGTAGGGATATATCCTAATTCGGCCTGAGCTTGGCAGACTGCTATCTCAACATCTAACCAAGTTTGAAACTTAAATTCTTCTGTCCAAAGTTTGCCCATCGCAGGCAGGGTGTAACGCTCTATCACCGGCTGTATCGCTCAACACAATTAAACGATGATTGTACATCCTTTGGTGCTCAACTGACTAGCCCGGTCAAAGGAGAGCTGGCACTGGCATAATTTTTAATCGGTATTCTGCCAGCTAGGTAGGCTTCTCTTCCAGCTTTAGTAGCCCAGCCCATAGCTTTAGCCATTCTGACTGGATCTTTAGCAAGGGCAATGGCACTGTTAATTAACAGAGCAGATGCACCCATTTCCATAGCTAATGCTGCCTCACTAGGGCTACCTATACCAGCATCAACTACCACCGGCACTGTAGCTTCTTCAATGATGATGGCGATATTGGCCGCATTTTTAATTCCTTGACCAGAACCAATGGGAGAGCCTAAAGGCATGACAGTCACACAGCCAACTTCTTCTAATCTTTTAGCTAGCAGAGGATCTGCGTTGATATAGGGAAGAACAGCAAAGCCCTCTTTAACTAACTGTTGAGCAGCTTCTAGAGTACCAATAGGATCAGGTAGAAGATATTTAGCATCTGGAATCACCTCCAGCTTGACAAAGTTGTTATCCTCTTGGCCTAACAACTTAGCCATTTCTCTACCCAAGCGAGCTACCCTGATTGCCTCTTCTGCATTTTTACAGCCAGCAGTATTGGGTAACATCCAGATTCTACTCCAGTCAATAGCTTGGGCTAGACCACCATGGCCAGGCTCATTTGTTTGTACTCGGCGCACTGCGACTGTGACGATATCACATTGACTCTGTGCGATACTCTCTTGCATCGTAACAAAATCACTATACTTGCCAGATCCGGTCATCAAGCGCGAATTAAAGCTACGCCCAGCAATCACTAGAGGGTCACTATTTAATTTGGTTTCTGATAGAGAAATCGAATTCATAGGAGAAAATATAATAATTATGATTTACTAATAAAACGGTGGGGGGAAAATTCTTCCAGAAGAGGATCTTTTTTGTCATCTAATAGTAGATCACAGATCACCTTGGCAGTTACTGGAGCAAGCAGAATTCCGTTGCGGTAATGCCCCAGGGCCAATAAGAGATTTTCAGCATCAAGCCTACCGAGAATAGGACCCTCATCAGGAGTACCGGGTCTAAAACCCCACCAAAGCTCCTGTATAGGATAGTCTTTCAAACAGGGATAGATTGCTATGGCTCTTTCTAAAAGCAGATTAATACCACTAGGAGTATTGTAATTGGCTAATCCCACTTCCTCTACTGTAGCACCGATAATCAGCCTTCCATCAGAGCGGGGCACTAGATAAATACCATCGCCAAATATCACTTTGGCTAGAAAATTATCTTGAGGCATCTGAACGGCCAACATTTGACCTTTGATCGGCTTTACTGGCAGATCTATTAGCTCTCTAGCATAGGCTCCAGCTGCCAAGATGTAACTTTGAGCCTGCATAGGACCGGTTGAGGTGATTAATTGCTGCACCTTGTCCGCTTTTTTTTCAATAGAAAGAACCGCGGTATTATCTAGTATTTCTATCCCAAGTTCAACTGCAGCTTGGTTCAAAGCTGCCATTAAAAGGCGATTATCCACCTGACCATCTTGGGGATACCACCATGCCCCTACTATATCTCTAGTCAATCCAGGCTCAACTAGCTCTAGTTGTTGGCGATCCCACCAAATCATCCCACCGGCACTAGAAGCAGAGGGATGCTCAAAAGTAGGGGCAATGATTCCACTAGGTAAATAGCCCACATCTCTAGAGGTGATATCTTTCAATTTGGCTACCCATTGAGGATAGAGCTCTAGGGAATTTTTACAAAGGTTAAATAGAGAGGTTGAGGGGATTTTTTCAGCATGTGGTGCCAGCATACCGGCTGCTGCCAGTGAGGCAATATTGAGCTCTTTTTTCCTCAAGATAGTGACACTTATACCTTTAAGCTTGAGCTCTATAGCGATTGCCAGGCCAATCACCCCAGCGCCAATTACTATAACGTCATTCATAAATTCTCTGGCAAATACTTCTGCACAACGATCCAGCCAGTCCAAGAGACACCAATAAAACCTGCCAATAGGAGAAAATTGATGGCAATATGAACCCATCGTAGCCAAGAATATTTCTGTATATTTAGGGCAGATATGGCTGATACGCTTACTAACAATGCTACCAAAATTCCCAGTAGCAGATGAGGAGAATGCCCCAAGCTACCAAAATGGCCTATCGTTCCGACAATACCAATAGATAGTAGTAAAAAAACCAGCAAGACCAATAGAGCGCCAATAATCAGATGCAAAGGTCTCAAAAAATCTGGACCAGTTTTTCCTTGCGAGCGTAAATAAAAGAGACTTCCACCAGAGATGGCCAAAGCAAAATAGGTCAAAAGAGCAAATCCCATTGACCAGGCTGCAATGCGCCACAACCACAAAAATGAGGGTAAGTTCATAAAAAAACTGTCAAAAATGGGCAATACCTGCTGCCCACAACTTTTATTTTGTAGGGGTCACATTGCCAACGACTTTTAATTTGCCATTGTCTTGGACTTGCCAGACATCATAACTACCTACGACATCACCATAAGGATCTATGACTAGATCTCCGCTAGCTCCTTCGTATTTGACCTTTTTGCCTTCTTTGAGAATTTTTAGCGCTTCACAAGGATCACTGATGGCTTGACCGGTTGAAGAGCCAGAAACTTCTCGGATCTGGGATTTGATGGCTTCACCACTATCGCTCTTAGCCGATTGAGCTGCCAGCATCAATAGCACTGTGGCATCCCATGTCTGCGGAACATAGGCGGTTAGATCTTTATTGGTTTTTTCTTTCCAGAGTTTAGTAAATTGGGCTAAAGACTTCCCATGAGCCCCTGGCACTGTGCCCAGTGAACCGGCAATGATTGACTTTTTATCAGGAGTTGTCCCTAATTTTTTGGTGAACTCTTCTGAATAGACCCCATCAGTTAACAGAAAAGTGACACCTTTGGATAGCCCTTGTTTATAGGCTGCCTGTAATAATAAGCTACCAGTATCTTCGTAGACAGCGGCCATAACTGCATCAGGCTTGCCAGATAATGTAGCAGCAGCCTCACTATCTAAAGTAGCTGCTTTGGGGTCATATCTGACTGGTTTATTTTTATTGATAACCGTTCCACCAAGTTTTTCAAAAGCCTTGACAAAAGCCTGCTCAAAACCAACTCCATAGTCATTGTTAATCACCACGGTTGCTACTTTTTTAAAGCCTTTGTTGTGAGCCAGCAAGGCCAAAGCAGCAGCTTGATAAGTATCGGGGGGAGCAGTACGCGCCCAATAACCCTTGAGCTCTCCTTTTTTGGCTCTCTCAGTAAATACAGGGCTAGTGCTGCCAGGTGAGATCATCATTACTTTATTGCGCGCTGCAATATCTACAGCTGCACCTGATACACTGCTGGCAAAAGAGCCTACAACTCCATCAACTTTGTTTACTTCAGTCAATTTGGTCATGGCCGAAGCTCCAACGGTTGGATCTGTGCCATCATCTTCTGTGACTATCGAAACTGGCTGACCATTGACTCCACCACAGGCGTTTACTGTATCGACCGCTAGCTTAGCGGCGGTTGGTAAATTCTGACCAATAGAGGAAAGATCTCCTGTTAAAGGCAATAAAGAACCTAGTTTCAATCCCTGATTACCTGATTGCCCCTGGCCACAAGAAGAGAGCAAAAGCCCACCAAAGGCTACAGTCAAAATTAAACGATGCTTATTGTACATAGGTCCTTTAGAAAAAAAATTATAGAATTACGGCTTACTATTTTATCGTACCCTGTTGGTTTAAGTATTCTAGAAGTCCCTCACAAGCATCATGAAGAAGATCTGCTACCTTTTCAAAACCATCAGGACCGCCATAGTAAGGATCTGGTACTTCTTGTAGGCTGTGATTTCTGGCAAATTCACAGAATAACTTGACTTTTTCATGATGATCGCCGCTTGGATCAAGAGCTAGAATATCCCGCAGGTTGCTGCGATCCATCGCCAAAATTAGATCAAAATCCCAAAAATCAATAGGGGTAAATTGTCTTGCCTCCCCTTGGTGTGGTAGTCCACGATTTTTCAGGGTGATGCTCATTCGCCGATCCGGGGGATCTCCTATGTGATAATTAGAAGTGCCAGCAGAATCGCAGGAGATATATCTAGTAAGTCCGCGCTCTTCTAACAGATGATTCATGATATTTTCAGCCCCTGGCGAGCGACAAATGTTCCCCAAACAAACAAATAATAATTTGTATTTCATAGCAGAGATAGATAATTTATAATCCGGATTACACAATCTTAAACTTTTTGATGGGATAGATTTATGTCGAACCTTAAATACCGGCCAGATATTGACGGATTACGTGCCATAGCGGTCATTTCAGTTGTTGCTTATCATGCATTTCCTAAAGTATTATATGGTGGTTTCATCGGCGTAGATATTTTCTTTGTCATTTCTGGCTTTTTGATTTCCTCAATCATATTTTCAGGCTTGGAAAATAACAATTTTAGTCTGGGACAATTCTATCTACGGCGAATCAGACGAATCCTACCTTCACTTCTAACTGTAGGAATTGCTAGCTTAATACTTGGTTGGTTAGTTTTACTACCAAATGAATTAGAGCAATTGGGTAGACATATTGCCGCTGCTGCAGTTTTTATTATTAACTTTGTTCTTTCAAGAGAAAGTGGCTATTTTGACAATCCTTTAAGTAAACCAATGCTTCACTTATGGAGCTTATCGGTTGAGGAGCAATTCTACTTCTTTTGGCCGCTATTGTTGATTTTGGTATGGAAGCGCAAGTTCAATTTCTTGAACTTAACAATTTTGATTGCCATAATTTCATTTTTCATCAATATTTACCTACTCAATAATGGGCAATCCACCCAGGCTTTTTATTGGCCTATGCCCCGCTTTTGGGAGCTGATGTCTGGTGGAATTTTGGCCTATGTAAACTTGCATCACCCAGAATTTAACAATAAATACAAAAACCTACAATCATTAGTTGGTTTTTTTCTACTTTTGCTTGGTTTTTGGCTAATCAAGAGTAATATAAATTTTCCTGGATGGTGGGCACTTCTACCAGTTCTAGGGGCTGTCTTAATTATTTCAGCAGGAAATCAATCTTGGCTCAATCGAAAATTGCTCTCCAATAAGCCAATGGTTTGGATTGGGCTGATTAGTTATCCTCTTTATCTTTGGCATTGGGTTCTTTTATCGTTTAGCAATATCTTATTATTGGGGATAATTTTTGACCTCAAACCATCAACAATAAATATTATTATAGTCCTTTTATCTATAGCTTTAGCATATTTAACCTATACCTTGATTGAAAAACCCCTACGTTTTAGTAAAAACAAGAAAATTCCGTATATTTTATTATTTAGTTTAGTTCTAACTGGACTTTTTGGTTTTTCTTGTATAGTAAATAATGGTTATAAAAATAAAAATATAGGTTTTTTTAGAGATAAGGAAAAATCAGAATTTTCTGATTATTTTGATAATAGTGCTCCAGAATTTAGGTATGAAAAACGTCAAATTATTCAAAAACAATGGCATGATCAGTGCGGTTTTTATAATCTTGAAAAATATACTGCAGGAAATCCAACCAGGCTCCCTAGAGAGTCAATAGCCAAAGAATGTTATCAAAGAGACAACGCCAAATATGAAAAAGCCTTGATGCTCTGGGGTGATTCTCATGCCCAAATGCTACGTTCTGGCTTGCAAGAAAACCTCCCTAAAAACTGGCAAATTCTTCAAGTAACAAGTTCGAACTGTCCACCAAAAATATTGCTCTCACAGGAGCACATACATGATGATTATTGCCTAACGTCCAATTGGTTTGCTCTAGAAACAATCAAAAAAGCTCGTCCTAACTTGGTTGTTCTTGCCCAAAACGAAGGTCACAGTATCCAAAACATGGAAGAAATCATTAGTACTCTCGTCAAACTCGGAGTTGGCAAGGTAATTTTTGTTGGGCCTACACCAACTTGGGCAAATTTGTATACATCCTTACCAAATCTTGTTCTTAGAAGACTATGGCACAATACCCCGGAAAGAACTTTTGTTGGAGTTAATACCCAAAGAATAGAGGAAGATAAAACCTTAAAACAGCAATTTAAATCTTCACCATCGCATGTTTATGTTAGTCTAATTGACTATTTCTGTAATCCCAAAGGATGTTTGACTCGAATTGGTAATGATAAGAAATTGGATATAACAAGTTTTGATTACGGGCATTTGACCCCCAAAACTTCCGGGGTGTTAGCCAGAGATTTATTGGTTCCCACTATATTGGGAGAGCAACAAAAGTTAAACTAGAAAAGATATGAATATTTTTAGTAGGATATGAACAAATCAAATGATAGAAGTTGAACATCTTCAGAAAATCTACGGCTCTACAGTTGCTATCTCTGATGTTCATTTTTCTGTAGCTAAAGGTGAAATTTTAGGTTTTTTAGGACCTAATGGAGCAGGCAAAACCACCACTATGCGTATTTTAAGTGGCTATATTCCTGCTACTGCGGGAACTGCTCGCATAGCAGGGTTTGACGTGCATGAAGATTCTATGCAGGTTCGCCGTCATATTGGCTATCTGCCAGAAAACCCTCCTCTTTATGAGCATATGAGTGTTGAGTCCTATCTTCATTTTGTGGCCAATATTAAGGGGATAGCTGCTGGAGATAGAGCTTTGGCTGTCACTAGCGCTCTCAAGAAAACTGGCTTAGCAGATAAAGCTAAAGTAATCATTGCTAAACTTTCTAAAGGTTACCGCCAGAGGGTTGGCCTAGCCCAGGCTATTGTCCATTCTCCAGAGGTGATCATCCTAGATGAGCCAACTGTAGGACTAGATCCAAAACAGATTCTGGAAGTTCGCAATTTAATCAAAGGTTTAGGCGGTGAGCATACTGTGCTTCTTTCTTCCCATATTTTGCCTGAAGTAAGTATGACTTGTGACCGCGTCACGATAGTCAATCAAGGTACTGTGATCACCACAGATAAGCCAGAAAATTTGATGGATCAGCTCCTTCCAGTAAATATATATAAACTGTTAGTTGAAGGGGATGTATATTCAATTAAATCAACTTTAGAATCTCTTGATGGTGTAAACAAGGTTGACATTACACCGGTGGGTTCTCGTTTTTCTTTGGAGGTATTCAGCTCGGATAAATATGATCATCTTGCTAAAGATTTAGCCAAAGTTGTGATCAATTCTGGATTAGATCTCTATGAGATGAACCACAACCGTCCAACTCTAGAAGAAGTATTTTTAAAACTGACTACCCAAGAGCAATGATTTTTCTCAATAATCTATATGCCATCTTTCGCAAGGAACTAGAAAGTTATTTACTTTCTCCATTTTTCTATATCATTGCTGCTTTTTTTTGGTTGATTGCTGGTTTTTTCTTTTGGTTTATTCTCAATAATTTAATACAAAATGTTGCCCAAATCGAACAGCAAGGTGGTCTGACTGCTGGCGTAGATTTAGCTTCAGAGTTTCTCAATTCTTATTTCAATGTAATTATTTCTTTGCTACTGGTGATGCTGCCAGCTCTTTCTATGGGTCTTTATAGCGAAGAGCGCAAACGGGGTACTCTAGAGCTGCTCTCTACTTCACCTATTACCAATTGGTTAGTAGCTTTAGGCAAGTTATTAAGTGTAGTTGCGATTTTTACAATACTCTGGCTTCCGCTAGTTATTTATCAAATCATTGCTTTTTCAGCCAGTCAGCCCCCTATTGAAATTT
>Ga0194055_10000573_pt1 | contig 29646 bp, 24 predicted proteins | sample SepL449m_MetaG_FD_155482 | JGI IMG/M metagenome (GOLD analysis project Ga0194055, IMG submission 155482) | Anoxic zone freshwater microbial communities from boreal shield lake in IISD Experimental Lakes Area, Ontario, Canada - Sep2016-L442-9m | ecosystem: Environmental > Aquatic > Freshwater >... | reverse complement strand
ATACTGGAGCGCTATAGGCTACGCAGATCCAAGGACGCATACCGAGACGGTAGGAAAGCTCCCACTGACGACCGAGGTAACAGAAGATACCGATCAAGAAGTGGAAAACTACCAACTGGTAAGGACCACCATTGTAAAGCCACTCATCAAGAGAAGCAGCTTCCCAAATGGGATAGAAGTGCAAACCAATAGCATTGCTAGAAGGAACAACAGCGCCAGAAATGATATTGTTACCGTAGAGCAAAGAACCAGCAACTGGTTCACGGATACCGTCGATATCTACAGGAGGAGCGGCAATGAAGGCGATGATGAAGCAGGTAGTAGCAGCTAGTAAGCAAGGGATCATAATAACACCGAACCAACCTACATAGATGCGGTTGTTGGTGCTGGTAACCCATTGACAGAACTGCTCCCAAGCAGACCGTTTTTCATCAGTACGAATTGATGAGCTCATGGTTATGATTAGTATTTAAGTAATGAAAATATAGAGAAAATAAGGTAATTTTCATCATGATCTCTATAGATCTTAATTATATTGAAGCCACAGAAAAATTATGAAAATATTAATATTTATATGTAAACTTTTAGGGAGATATATTAAATAATATTTAATATTAAGTATAAACACTTAGGTAAAAAAAGTGTACATTTAACCAAACCTTAAACCAACCTTAACCCTTTCTTAACTAAGTTTTTTAAACATAAAGTTATAGTTGTTTACGTATGTATATCTATCTTTATTAAAAAAATAAGTGTATGTTCAAGTTAAATACTTCTAAAGTGCTCCAGTCTCTGATCTGTGGGACTTCAGCTATCTTTTTTATTCCTACAGTTGCAGCTCAAGCTTCTCAATTCCAGCATGTCTTGATTCTTTCAGTTGATGGGCTACATAGCGCTGATCTAACTGATTCTAGTTTGACTAAATATATGCCCAACATTACCTCTCTTGAAAAAAGCGGAATAATGTATACCAATGCTAGTACGACTAATCCCTCTGATTCCTTTCCGGGAACCACAGCCATCCTAACTGGAGCTAATCCTAAGACTACTGGTATATACTATGACGACAGTTATTCGCGCTCTTTAACAATTCCTATTGCCAGTGGTGGCAGCGCGTCTTCTCCAGTTGGTACTGAATTGAGTTACTTTGAAAATATAGATAAAAATTCAGCCTTGCTCAATGGTGGTGGAGATTACGGCAAAGGTAGTATAGATCCAACTCAATTACCCCAAGATTGCTCTAGCGGAACTTGCAAAGTAGTCAACCCTTGGCAGTTGACTTCGGTTAATAATATTTTTAGCGTAGCCAATCAAGCTGGACTCTACACTTATTTTTCCGATAAACATTTAGGCGCTTATACTATAGCTGAAGGTCCTAATGGTAATGCCATCAGCGATATGTACTCTCCTGAAATTAACGCTACTAGTGTTTCTATCCAAGGTGGTAAGTTAGTAACTGATCTAAGTGCTAATAACAATATAACCAAATCCTACAATAGCTCAGGAGCAAATGGTGGTGGAAATGGTGAATTGATTAAAGCTTATGACGATCTCAAAGTCAATGCTCTAATTAATGCTTTTAATGGATTGAGCGCTCTAGGTACCAATACTAATTCTTCCGGTGGAGCTGCTAGAGTCCCAGCTTTGGCTTACATGAACTTTCAAGCTGTCAGCGTGGCAGAAAAAGCCAAAATTGGTGGCATTCCTACAGCCGGCAATCCCAGCGCAGCACTGATAGATGCCCTCTCTCATACCGATGCGAGTATTGGCAATATCATGCAAACCTTGAAAGCCAATGGTCAAGCTGATTCAACTTTGGTAGTTCTCACTGCTAAACATGGTCAAGATCCTCGCGTAGGAGTTGGCACTCAAGTTGCAGGAAGTGTGATTACTGATGCCTTAAGCGCTGCTGGAATCAATGTTGCTCAAGCCACACAAGATGACGTTGGTTTGTTCTGGCTCAAGGATCAAAGTCAAACTGCCGCTGCGGTAGCTGTCTTACAGCAATTAGCCTTAGCTCGTCCAGAATATGGCATTGACACAGTTTATTCTGGTGCTAACCAACCATCTGGTTTTGGCAATGCGGCTAATGATTCTCGTACTCCTGATATCACTATTAAAGAAAAACAGGGCTACATTTTTGTCGGATCAGTTGGTAATAAGTACAAAAATGCGGAGCATGGTGGTTTTAATCCTGATGATGTTAACGTAGGCTTGATCCTCAGTAGTGCTGGATTGGCTACAAATCTTCAAGGTACTCTAAATAGTAGCAACGTTGATACTACTCAAATTGCCCCCACTGCATTGGAAGCATTGGGACTTGACCCTAATACACTTACTGGAGCAGTACTTGAGGGAACCCAAACTCTCCCTACTACAGGACTTATTCCAAATCCTGCAGTACCTGAACCAACATCTATTTTGGGAACCATCACCGCACTTTGTTTAGGATTTGGTCTCAAGCGCCATAACTCCAAAAAATAAAAGTCACAAGTAAACTCACACATAAAAAATAGGCAAAAATACTCCTTAATTTTTCCTATTGTGATTACAAATTTTAAACAATACAATTATTGTAATTTCCCAAAGTTTTTGTAACAAACTACTAATTTTCATTAACTTACAGTATCTATTGTAGTTAATCTAGGGTGAAAGATCTAAACTCTTACTATATAGTTCAATATTGCCAAGGAGTGAATTATGAGTGCAAATTTCGGTCATGGTCAAATAGGCTCAAGAGAACAACAATTTAGTAATCTACTCCCTTTAAGAGCCATAGGTTATAATCCAGGCCTTTTGTTTGAGCTTTCTATAGCTATGGCATCAGAGATGGATAAAGTTAAAGATGGAGCAGACACCGAAGAAAACCTATGTGTTCCTGCTGGATATACTTACTTTGGTCAGTTTATTGACCATGATTTAACTTTTGATACAACTTCATCTCTTAACCCAGCAGATTCCAAAGATGGTAAACGTCAGCCATCTAATTTAAGAACTCCAAGATTTGATTTAGACGCATTATATGGCGATGGTCCAGATTCACAGCCATTTATGTATAAACTTGATGACAATGATGGTGCAAGTCTACTGCTCAATGAAAAAGGTGACCCTCGCGCTAGTACTTCCTTTGAGCAAGCTGACATAGATCTTTTGCGCAACCCCAAAAACGGTCGAGCAATTATTGGTGATAAGCGCAATGATGAAAACTCGATTGTTTGTCAGATTCATTTAGCTTTTGTCAAGTACCATAATGCTGTGGTTGCCAAACTTAAAGAAGAAGGTTTGAGTGGTGCTAAATTATTTGAAAAAGCCCGCAATGAGGTGCGTTGGACTTACCAATTACTAGTGATTAATGATTTTTTGCCACGGATTGTCCAAAATCGTGTTTTAAATGACCTAAAAGACAAAAAACCCAATGAGCGCAAAAATAGTTATGCGCTCTACACTACAGATAAACGGGAGAATCTACCACGTGAATTTGTCGCGGCAGCCTATCGCTTTGGACATTCAGGAGTGAGATTTGGCTATCGCCTTAATAGTACAACTCGTCTAGATATTTTCGAGCCTTCTGAAAAAGATCTCAATGCTACTGTTACTGCTTCTAAGGACGAGAGTAGTTTGTTGGGATTTGATCCACTTCCTAAGAGTCATGTAATCGATGATTGGGGTCGTTTCTTTCCCACTGACAAAACTGTTGCTACAACTTTAGGTCCTGATCCTAAAGGAGAAAATGGTTCAGAACCAGATCCAGCAGTCCGCCTGCAATTTGCCTACAAAATAGATCCTAGCTTGGTAGATCCTTTAACTGTTTTACCTAAAAAAATTTCCGGAGATGCATCGGATCAAGCAGCTGATGCAATAAAACCTAAGACATTTCCACACGGACTCCCCTCACTGGCTTTGCTTAACTTATTGAGAGGCAATAGTTATTTAATTCAAGGAGGTCAAGCCATAGCCAAGGTCCTCAAAGAAAAGGGCTTTCCTGTTGAACCACTTGAAACCAAATATCTAGTGACCCGCACGCCTGCTGTAGCTGGAAAATTTGAATTCAAACTGATCAACCAAAAACTGCAAGAAGATACACCTTTGTGGTTCTATATCTTAGCTGAAGCTCAACAAAATGTAGTAGATAAAGTTATAGAAGATGGGACCTTTAGTGAAGATGTACTAAAAGATCCATGTGTAGCCAAAACACAACTTGGTTGGGTAGGCGGTCGCATTGTAGCCGAAGTTTTTTATGGTCTTCTAGATTCAGACCCTGAGTCATTATTTAATGCAGCTGAAGCTGAAAACTGGCAACCAATGATAGGTCAAAATAAAGAGAAAAGTGAAATTGTTTTTGCAGATTTACTTAAGTTTGCTGGGGAAAAAGTTAGCCCAAGTAGCTAAATTCTTCAAGGACTTTTAATAAAAAATAGGCGAGAATTTCCTCACCTATTTTTTTTATTGTTAATTTAATTTGATGGGGTTGAATTACATCATTCCCATGCCGCCCATGCCGCCCATACCACCCATGCCACCCATACCACCGGCTGGTGCAGGTTCTTCTTTGGTTGGTTTTTCAACTATCAATACCTCAGTAGTTAATACCATACCGGCAATAGAAGCTGCATTTTGCAAAGCAGAACGTACGACCTTAGCAGGATCTAAAATTCCAGCGGCTACCAAATCCTCAAACTTGTTAGTTAAGGCATTGTAACCATAGTTGAGCTCCTTATCACGCAGTGAGGTAACTATAACCGAACCTTCTTGTCCAGAATTGCTACTAATTTGAGCTAAAGGTGCCTCTAGAGCTTTTATTACAATCTGGCCGCCTAGGCGTTCTTCCTCATCAGAGAGAGTATCGACAAACTCAGCTGCTTTTTGGGCTAGGTAAATCAGAGTTTTGCCACCGCCGGGGATGACACCTTCTGCTACGGCTGCTTTAGTGGCATTGAGAGCGTCAATTATGCGCAATTTGCGATCTTGCATTTCAGTTTCAGTAGCAGCTCCAACTTTTATTACCGCTACCCCGCCTGCTAGTTTAGCAATGCGCTCTTGTAGTTTTTCAGTATCAAAGTCTGAATCAGTTTCAGCTAACTGTTTGCGCAACTGAGCAAGCCTTTGGGCAATTTCAGGACCATTTTGGCTGCCGGCAACAATAGTAGTATTGTCTTTTTCGACGGTGATTTTTTCAGCTTTGCCTAACATATCAACAGTGATGGCCTCTAAGCCAAGACCCATATCCTCAGAAATGAGACTTCCACCAGTTAATATAGCAATATCTTGCAGTACTTCTTTGCGACGATCTCCAAAACTAGGAGCCTTAATAGCCACAACACTTAGTACCCCTCTGGCTTTATTGACCACCAAAGTAGCTAGAGCTTCACCTTCAATGTTTTCTGCAATGATCAAAAGGGGTTTACCCAGTTTAGCTACCTGTTCTAAAACTGTGACAATTTCAGTGACGTTGGTAATCTTCTTGTCAGTAATCAAAATCAGAGCATTGTCATACTCTACAATTTGTCTTTCATTGTTAGTAACAAAATAAGGCGAAATATATCCCCTATCAATTTGCATACCTTCAACTACATCAAGCTCTGTAGTTAATGATTTGGATTCCTCAACAGTGATTACCCCATCAGTAGTCACTCTCTTCATGGCTTCGGCAATCATCTTACCTACTTCGCTAGAGCCACCAGAAGAAACTGTAGCTACCTGCTCAATAGCATCCCCTTCAACCGGTTTAGCTATGCTGGCTATTTGCTCAACCAAATAATGGGTGATTTTCTCAATACCTCTTTTGAGGGCAATGGGATTGGTCCCGGCAGTGACGTTTTTAAGCCCTTCATGGATGATTGCTTGGGCTATTACTGTAGCAGTAGTTGTTCCATCGCCTGCTATATCTTTGGTTTTGGCTGCAACTTCTTGGATCAATCTAGCTCCCAAATTTTCTAGAGGGTTTTCTAGTTCAATCTCTTTGGCTACACTGACCCCATCATTAATAATCTGAGGGACGCCGTATTTTTTTCCAATTAGAACATTTCTCCCTCTAGGACCCAAGGTCACTTTGACAGCATTGGCTAGATCGTCAATACCATTTTGCAGCGCTCTTCTTGACTCTTCTCGAAAGACAATAATTTTTGACATAACTTTTTTGTGGTCATTATCTTTAACTTTTACCTTTACTTTAGCACTCTATGGCTGTGAGTGCTAAGTTTTTTGCTTGACAATTAGATATAGTAGATCGATGCAGATTTTTTCTTTTCAACATAATTTTCTTTTTCTGGCAGCACTTTTAGCTGGAACAATTAATAGTGTTGCTGGCGGTGGTAGTTTTATCTCGTTTTCAGCTCTACTTTTTACCGGTGTTAATCCAATAGCAGCCAATGCTACCACCAATACTGCAATGTGGATGGGTACTGCCGCTAGTGCCGGTGGCTATAGAGCTGAAATGGCCGGCAAGAAAAAACAACTACTTGTCTTTGCCTTAGTTGGTATAGCAGGTGGAATTTTGGGCGCTTTGTTATTGCTGGTAACTTCAGCTAAGTTTTTTACTCATTTGATTCCCTACTTGATGCTTTGCGCAACTTTGTTGTTCAACTTCAGTTCTAAAATTACCAAAATACTCCAATCTCATCTACCAAAATGGAATGAACAAAAACATCCAATTGCCTTGCTAGTAGTGCAGTTTGTGATTTCTATTTATGGAGGTTTTTTTGGAGCTGGCATGGGAATCTTGATGCTGGCAGTTCTTTCAGTGATAGACCTGGGCAATATTCATACTTTGAACGCTTTTAAGAGCTTTCTGGGGCTCTGTATCAATGGTGTTGCCATCATTCCTTTCATGCTTGCCGGTATTATCCTTTGGCACCAGTTAGTGATCATGTCCTGTGGAGCTATTATAGGTGGTTATTTAGGAGCAGTCTATGCCCAAAAATTAGATCCAGCAGTAGTCAAGCGCATTGTAGTTTTTTTGGGCTATACTATGAGCGCTTATTTTTTCCTAAGGGGCTAGTTGTTGATAGAGAGCTTTTCTCATGACCTCAACAGGGGCAGTTTCTCCGGTCCAAATTTTAAAAGCGGCCGCGCCCTGTTGAACTAGCATCTCTCTGCCATCTATAGTGAGCGCTCCTTGTTCTGCTGCCTGTTGTAAAAATAGGGTAGGACTAGGCCTATAGATTAAGTCATAGGCAATTAGATCTGGTTTGATCTTTTCCCAAAACCTTTGCTCAACTGGTGAGATATCACTTTGAGGATACATGCCCATAGGGGTACTGTTGACTACAATATTACTCAAAGGGATAAGATCTTGGAGCTTTTGCCAACAATGAGTCTGGATGTTGATTGGTAAGCTATTTTGAAAATCTCTCAACTTGTCTTGGTTGCGTCCTACTACGTTAATATCATGGCAGCCGAGCTCTTGCAGGGCAACTACGACAGCTCTAGATGCCCCACCGCAGCCTAAGACTAATGCTGAGCTTTGGCTCCAATTTCTCTCTAAAGATAAAAGCGGAGCTAGAAAACCAGCAATATCAGTATTAGTACCATACCAGCCATTATCTCTCCAGTAGAGAGTATTAACCGCTCCTACATTTTGGGCTAGGGGGCTAATTTCCTTGAGCAGGGGAATAATGGCCTGTTTATGAGGAATAGTGACACTCAAGCCAGATAGAGATATAGCCTCAAAACCCAAGAGAGCTTCTTTGAGCTTCTCGGGAGCTACTGGCAAGGCTAGATAGACATAATCAAGTTGCAGGTGAGCTAAGGCGCTGTTGTGCATTTGGGGCGAGAAGGAATGCTCCACCGGATAGCCAATCACCCCTAAAAGTTTAGTTTTACCGTTAATATTCATAGATTCATATCCTGCCAGAGTAACCAAAAGCCACTAAAAGATTCAGAATTAGGATCTGATTGAATTGCTAGAAAATGTAGACCTTTAGCTTTAGCCATAGCCTGTTGGAAAGCACTGGCTTGGGAGAAAGTGGCTTGATCAGCAAAATTAAGCAAGATCCAACTGTCGTTATCACCTGTTTCTAGGGAGAGTTGTTTGTTTTCTAGCTTGAGATAGGCTAACTCTAATCCAGATAACCAAGCAGCTAGAGGTAAAGAGCGCGAGGAATAGATCACCAGTCCAGGTATAGTAATACTAGGATCTGGATTGACCAAAGATAGAGGAAATGCCTCTTTAAAGCCAATTTCCCATTGATTCATTTCCTGCAAACTAGCTAAATCTAGAGAAACAAAAGACCATTTATCTTTTTTATCACCGCGAAGAGCATCAGGCAAAGCTATTGATTTAACTTGAGGATATTGCACAGAGGCAATCTGGTTTAGCTTTTCGTCATAGCCACTTTGTAGGGGATAGAAATTGACAGAGCGCTCAGCTAGCCAATGCTTGATTGTGTAGGTGCGTCTACTGGCTGAGGCGGGAATGCCAGTATCTTGGCAAGCTTTGATGATCATATTATTCATCTGCCGGCGAAAGAAGCGGATTTTTTTGGGGCTATATTGCGCCTGTTCGATGGCTTGTTCGATGGCTTCTTTTAAGAAAATCGAATTGACATTGTCGTTGGTGGTAAATTTAGCATATCTTAATCCCGAATCAGGAGATTGCTTGGGATCTTCAAGACTTTCACAAATTAGAACTTCCCAGGTTTTTTTATTGTTTTCATCTACGATAGGACGAGAATAAAAATCCAGCTCCCAAATCTTACTCATGTCCACTTCCTTCTATAACTTCGCATCACACATTCAATACTAGATCTTTTGGTCTTGACTAGGCAGTAAATAAAGCATACCTGAAACCAAGGTTAATAGCACAGATAACCAAAACATTGGTAGCGCCAAAACAAGCTCTCCAGGATATAAAAGCATGGCAATAGCAAGAACTTGACTGAAGGTTTTGAGTTTTCCCCAGATGTTTGCTCCAGAGATTGTAGAACTACCTGATAAGCTGGGGTTGATTCGCCAGCCTGCTATAACCAACTCTCTTACAAGAATCAAGCAGACTCCCCAAGCCGGAACCAGGCCAATTTCAATCAAAGCTAGTAGAGTAGAGAGCACCAAAAGTTTATCTACCAAAGGATCTAAAAATTTGCCCAGTTCGGTAACTTGATTTAAGCGCCTTGCCAGATAGCCATCTACCCAATCAGTCAGAGAAGCTAGCAAAAAAACAAATAAAGCAATAGTGCGATGTTCACTAGTCGGGGATTGGAGTAAATAGAGAATGATTGGAATTGAGAGTGAACGCGAAAGCGTGATCCAATTGGGAAGATTGAAGTTCATCATGCAAATAGGACAGGGCATTCTAAAGTTCGAGCAAACCCTATCTCTAGCTCTTTTGCGTTATGTAGTGCAGCTTGAGTGAAGATTTTGTAAGCCTGAGATTGTACTGATTCTATTAACTTACCCCGATAGACAACCTGTTGGACATCAGAGAGTCTGATTTTTAAAATACTCTCTATAGATACTTGCAAATATTCTAAATAGGGATCTACAATCTGACTATAGTACTGAGAACGCTGGACCTGCCAAGGTTCTTTGCGCAGTTGAGAACTATAGTCTTGCTGAAGTTGCAAGATCTCTTCAAGTAAGATAGTAAACTTGAGCAGGCTAGGACCTAGAGGATGTTCTGCTAATTGCTCTTTTAATATATTGCGATTATGTGAATCAGCATGGCCAGCTCTAGCTGGATTTAACTTGATTGGCGCAGTAATATTATTTAATTGATCTTGCCATTGTGGATAGATTAGGTAGCAAAATAAATCTTGTAGCAGAGATTCATGACCATATTGGATTGAGCCAATTTGACCCAAATTATAAGAGATTGTGTTTTTCTCAATAGGTAAATCTATATAAGCAAATTCAGTAGTAGCTTCTCCTGTCCAAATCGCTAAAGTAGGACCAGGGTTTAATTGTTCTAGTTCTGAGAGAATTAAGCCAAAAGCTGGATTTAACCAATTGATTTGGCTGAATTTTGCATTCTTTTCTACTTCTAAAGAAAGAGATTCATATTGCCCGGTTGGACAGCAGATGATCAGTTTTTCCAGAGAATTGAGCGTCTTATTGAGCTCATTGGGAGTTAATGTACTGCTACTGAAATTCTCTGGATTAGTGAATATTTCATCTTCCCAATTGCCAGATATCGTCAAAGGATAGAAACTTTTAAGTGTTTTTTCTAGCAGATAAAAATTTGCTTGATTATTGCTGCAATCAAGCAAGCCAGACCAATCTTGCTGCTCTGGGAGATCAACTAAATCAGTAAGTTTGTTGATTGTTTCTACCTGTTGATCTAGTGAAGCTAAATAAGCTTGCACTTGTTGCAGGAGCGAAAAAACTTCTTGTCTGTCCCAAATCTGGGTTACTAGTAAATTATCGATTGCGCGAATCAGTGAGGCTCTTTCCATAAACTAGATATCTTATCGAGACAATTGTAAGCTAATTTGATGGCTCAGAATGCATCAAGGGTATATTTTCGGTTTTATCTGAGAAATGAAAAAATCCTCTAGAGAGTTGTCATAATCACCTAGTAGTTCTTTGAGAGAGCCTATGCATAATATTTCTCCAGCAGCTAAAATAGCCAAACGATCACAGATTCGCTCAACATCAGTAAGTACATGAGAGTTAAAAAAGATAGTTTTTCCCTCTTGTTTGAGAGAGAGAATAATTTCTCTGACTTGGTAGCGTCCCAAAGGATCAAGGCCAGACATTGGCTCATCCAAAAATATCAACTCAGGATCATTGATCAAAGCTTGAGCCAGTCCTACTCTTTGCAGCATACCCTTAGAGTAGTGTTTCATCTGCTTTTTTTTGGCTGTGCTCTGGGCTATTCCTACTAGATCTAGCAGTTGCTTGATTCTAGTTCTACTCAAGCTTGCTGGCATAGTAAAAAGATTAGCTGTAAATTCTAAAAACTCCCAAGCGCTCAGATAATTATAAAAATAAGCATTTTCTGGTAGATAACCTATATATTGTCTGACCATCTGATCCCCTAGAGGACGCCCTAATATTTGAGCTTTACCACTGCTAGCTTTTGTGATACCCAATAGTATTTTTAGTAAAGTAGTTTTGCCAGCTCCATTGGGACCTAACAGTCCAAAAGTTTCACCCTTGGCAACTGTTATTGAGCAATTTTGCAATGAGGTGATTTGCTGATTGAGCCAGAAACCTGTTTTATAGGTTTTGGTGAGATTCCAGGTTGCAACAGCTAGTTCAGTATTGTTTGTCATTTTTGGTAATCTCTGCCAAATTATTGATACTGAGCACGGTTAAGAAAATGATCAATCCAGGAAATATAGCCAGATAAGGAGCTGAACCTAGATAATCTTTGGCATCAAATAACAATCTACCCCAAGTAGGAATATCAGGTGGAAAACCTAAACCCAAAAAACTCAAGGTAGATTCAGTAATTATGGCATTGCCAATAGTGATTGTGGCTGAAAGAGCAATGATATGCCAGGTATTAGCCAGTAAATGTACTAAAATAATTCGAGCATCTGAAGCCCCGCTTGCCCTAGCAGCCATGACATAGTCCATAGCCTTTAGTTTTAAAAAATTAGCCCTTACCAACCGCGCAAGAGACATCCAATTCAATCCACCAATTACCAAAACTATCAGCGCAAATATTCCCAGATTAGGGCCTGCTAGGGTTCTAGCTGCATCTTTAAAAAGGTAAATGAGCAACAAAAGTAATGGTAGTTGAGGTAAAGCTAAAAAAACATCGAGAAACCTCATCAAAATTTGATCTACTATTCCTCCATAAAAACCAGCTATCGCTCCTATGCTAGTTCCCAGCAAGATAGCCACCAGCATAGACATCAGACCGACAGCCAGAGAAATCCTGCCACCCAAAATCACTCGAGAGAGCAGATCTTGTCCCAATGTATTAGTTCCAAAAGGATGAGCCCAACTTGGCGGATTGGTTGACTTACTAAAATCAATTGATTCTGCATTATTGTAATTAAAGATTAAGCTCGATAAGATAGCGCCAGTAATTATAAGCAAAAATATTGCACTTAAGATAACTAGTGGTTTTCGTCTAATACTTTGCCAATTGTTCATTTTTTAGAATCCTTAAAGTAGAGCTTAGCTAGAGGCGCTGGTATAAAATCGCATAGCATAGCGCCAGAAAAAATTGGCTACTAAAGGTAGGACAATTGCCAGCAAACAGCTCCCAATAACTAGCTCTGGAGATACTCTGCCCAATATTGTCTGAGCTGGTACTGTTGTTAAAAATGCTACTGGAACTACAAAGGTAAAAAATATCCGATACATTGCTGGATAGGCAGAAACCGGGTAGCGTCCAGCCTGTAAGAAACCTCTCAATACCTCGGTGACATTATTAATTTTGACAAACCAGATACTAGTAGTTGCCAACAAAAACCAAATACTATAGAGAATCAGACAACTACTCAATATGGGTAATAAAGCCAACAAATAGTTTTGCCAAGCTAAATGTAATTGCCGGCCAGCATAGAACATTACCAAAAAAGCAAATAAAAGATCGGGCAATCCCCAAATTGAAATTACCCGAAAGGACAACCAAAATTGACTACTGATAGGCTTTAGTAAAACATAGTCTAAGGTTCCTTTTTGCACTTGAGTTACAATACGATTGAGATTTGGCTCAAAAAAAGTACTAGATATGCCCTGCAATAAGATAAAAAAGCTGAGCACTAGCATAGCTTGTGGCCAAGACCAATTTGCAAAATGATAACCCGTGCGGTAAAAAAGAAACAGGCTAAAAATACTACCTGCTAAGTTTAAAAAACTAGTCAAACTGGCAATTACAAAATTCCAGCGATATTCCAATTCTGCCGCTAGGGAAGTTGACCAAAATAGATTAATAATCTCAATAGTCTTGCGCATAAGTTATCTAATTATCCACTCTAGAAATATACCCACCTGGCTTTGTTTGCTCACTCTGGAATTTTGCTCTTGTATTTCGGCTGCAATGCGTAAACTATTGCTCAGGGCGTAGCCAGCTGCTATGCGAGTTAGTCCAACTTGATCACTGCTACCAATATTGAGAAAACTTTGACTTAATGTAATATCAGCCGCATCATCTCTAGATAAGTTCAGCTTGAGCTTAGCGCCTAGATTGAGACCGCTAGTATTGTAATTTTCAAGATTAAGTGAGCGATAACCTAATAATGGCGCAATATTGACTACATAGCCTAAAGGCAAAATATAATATTGCAAATCAACAGCCGTACTATTAATACTTTTGGAAAAAGATGTCTGATAATCTGCGCTTAAGGTTAATCCCGTTGTGCCAATGAATATATCATCTATCCCTATTTCTATACCCGAAGTGTTATTTTCAGAGGGAGATTGTAGATAGCCAAGACGAATATGGGTATAAAAGGCTCGATCATGATCTATTTCCCACAAAATATCAGGAATACCTTGTTGCCAATGTTGCAAAGTTGGACTTTGCTGGATAATTTTAGTAGGATCTATATCTATCTCAGCTTTAACAGATGAGTCCTGCAAACCAAGGAGCAGCAAGATAGATGAAAAGTGAATGATTCTAGCTAAGCTTAAATTGCTCATCTTGAGAGTATTTGAGATAGCGAGAAAGAGCAATCAAGGGAAAATACTGTTGGTAAAAATGGTACTTCAAATAAAAATGATTAGGGAATCCTGTTCCTGTAAACTCAGCTTCATACCAGCTGCCATCTGCCAGTTGTTGATTGATGAGGTATTCTATCCCTTTTTCTATGGAAGAATAGGCCCATTTTTTCAAACTAGATCCGCCATCAAGTAGACCAATCAAAGCCCAAGCAGTCTGGGAAGCCGCGCTGTTGCCTTTGCCCTTGAGCCTGGGATCTCTATAGCTTGCACAGGTCTCTCCCCAGCCTCCATCAGGATTTTGACAGCTTACTAACCAGTCAATTGCTCTGGCGATCTCTTGGTTATGATTTTGCGGCGAAAGAACAGCTAGAGCAGAAAGAACTCCACTGGTTCCATAGATATAGTTAACCCCCCAACGTCCAAACCAACTGCCATCTTTTTCTTGTTCTTTTTCTAGGTATTTCAAACCTCTTTGTAAGCGCTCTGAATCCATTGAGAGCGAACAAGAGCCGACCATCTCCAAAACTCTAGCTGTCACATCGGCAGTATTGGGATCAATCATTGCTTTAAGATCAGCGTAGGGCAGCTCATTTAGCCAATCTTGATCATTGTCAATATCAAAAGCAGCCCAGCCCCCTTGCTTGGTACATTGCATCGAAGCAATCCAATCTAAGGTACGTTTAATGGCAAGTTTCTGGCGATTTGGATCAGGTAAATCTAAATCAGCTAAAGCCATAACCACTACAGCCGAATCATCAATATCGGGATAAAAACGATTATAAAATTCAAAAGCCCAGCCGCCTGGTTGACCTTGTCTATTTTTAACGCTCCAATCCCCATAGGAGAGAATTTGTTTATCTAATAACCATTGACCGGCTTTAATTAGATCTTTATGATCACTAGCTAGACCAGATTCTCTCAAGGCTCTTATGGCCCAGGCTGTATCCCATACTGGTGAGACACATGGTTGAACTCTATAGCTATCTTCAGTCTCAATAGTGAAATTATCAACTGCCTGAAAACCCCGCAAAACAACTGGATCACTGGGATCATAGCCTATTGCCCTCAAGGCTAACAGGGAATTCAACATAGCCGGAATGATTCCGCCCCAATCTCCTGATTCTTCCTGTCTTTCTATGACCCATTTTTGGGCTAATGCTAAACTTTCTTGTCTCAATGGTACTAGATCAAACTGCTCAGTTACCTTAAAAAGAGCATCTAGTCCAATGAAAATATCACTCCATTGACCCTTAAGAGGTAATTGATAATTGATCTTATCCTCAATGAAGAGCTCGTCTAATCGAATCTGCTGGTCATAGATTGGCCTTCGATCAAAGACTAACAATAAAGGTACTGTGCTACTTCTAGCCCAGCTGGACATCTCATAGATAGTAAAAGGAAACCAATCTGGCAAGAACATGATCCAAGGGGGAATCGAAGGAATTCCCGACCAATCATAGCAGCCAATTAAAGCAAGGTGGATTTTGGTAAATATTCGGCTTTTGCTGATACCTCCTTTTTCTCTGATAAAAAGGGCTGCTTTTTGCATTGCCGGATCGCTTTTTGGCACACCAAGAAGTCTCAGTCCCATGTAGGCTTCAATTGAGGTACTAAGATCTCCGCCATCGCCGTAGTAGAGTTCCCAGCCGCCATGGTCTTTTTGCTCTTTTTGAAGATAGGCTTGCGCTTTTTCAGTGGGAATCCGCTCAGAGCGTCCCCAAATTTTATAGAGCAAGATCACTTCGGCAGTGATAGTGACATTAGATTCTAGTTCAGCCCACCAGTAACCTTCGGGATATTGTTTTCCCAAGAGATAGTTTTGGGCATTTGAGATACCCTTTTTAATTAGTTCAACTTGCATCACACCTTTACTTTGTGCTGTATTTGAAGTTAACTGGACCTTTATAGCCAGAATATTCAGCTAATTTCTTAAGCTCTAGGGTTCCAGAGTAGGTTTTTCCTTTGATTACCCAAGTGGGGAAAGATTCAACCTTGGCTGCTACACAAGCATCTGGATTGGGATTAATTCCTTTTTCTGCGCATTCGGTATAGGGAAGATTTTTAGCTGCATCATGACCAAAAAGTTGCTTTTGATCAAAACAATGTGGACACCACCATGCTCCATACATTTTGGCGCCGATTTTTTTGAGATGATCACTTAAAGCCAGTTCAGCTGGACCTGATACGGTCTTAATTTCCCAGCCATTAGGAGGTTCTGGATAAGTAGTAGGTCTACTTATAACATTGCCTGTTGCAAGAGCGTTGGGTTTGTTGACATTGGCGTACACGGCCAAAGTTCCAACCAATGTGATTACACTGGCAGCCACAATTGCAAAAAATATCTGACCAAGTTCAGGCCAATCTCTTCCTTTGATAGTCATAATTAGCATCGTCAGTGAAAAAATAGCTGAAGTAATACAGTAGGGGCAGAAGGCCTTAATTTGAGTAGCTAAGACAAACATGAGATAGCCACTAAAGACCACCATAGAAACTGCCCCAACTAACAAAAGCAACCAGGTGATATCCTCTGCTTGGCTACGCAGGCTACCACGACCTTTATCAGGCTGTAGTAGCAAGGGAAACAAAGCTAGAGCTGCCATTGTTATGTAAGCCAGACAGCCAAAAAGACTCAAAGGTAAGCCAAAAATAGAGGCATAGGGGCTAGAAAGTACAATATCACAGCCTGCCTGGCACGTTACTTGAGAGCCTGTTAATTTCTCAAAAGTTAGATAGCCAGTGATCAGAGCGCCTAATATAGCTATTGCACCTATTAAAGGACGCGACCAGCGATAAATCCAGGGTATAGAGCGTCTGCGGGTCATAGAATTTTAAGTCTAATTAAAATAACAAATTGATTCAATTCTATCTCATTAGACGACCTGAGCTCTCTTATAAGCCTCATCTAGAACTTCTGAGAGAGTAGGATGGGCGTGGATATTAAAAGCTAGATTTTGGACAACTTCTCTTTTGGCAATGGCATTAGCTGCTTCTTGGATCAAATCTGAAGCATGAATGCCAATGATATGAACTCCCAGAACTTCTCCAGTATCGCTGCGGTAGACTACTTTGGCCATACCCTCGCTCTCTCCTTCTGCCAAGGCTTTAGAGTTTCCCTTAAAATAGGTTTTGGCGCTTGATACCTGCCAACCTTCTTTTTCTCCTAATTCTCGAGCTTGGGGCTCACTTAGCCCTACATAGCTGATTTCTGGATGAGTAAAAGCGGCAGCTGGAATGCAGCGATAGTCAATACTCATTTTGTTGCCACAGATATTTTCTACCGCAATTACACCTTGACCAGAGGCGGCATGGGCGAGCATCATTTTCCCGGTAGCATCACCTACAGCCCAAAGATGGGGAATAGCTTGGCCATTTTTAATGACAGCCATATGATCGTCAACTTCAATAAAGCCTCTTGTGTCAGTTTCGACTCCTACATTTTCTAGCCCCAGATTTTTGGTAGCCGGAATACGTCCAGTCGCTACCAGACAGGCATCTACCTCCAAGGTTTCTACAACTTCTTTGGTTTTAGCATCAGCTAGCTCAATTACTACTGGAGTACCAGGCTTGACGGTTTTAGCCAAAGTGCTGGTATAGGTTTCAATATCTCTTGGTTTGATTAAAATGCGCTCTGCCAATTTAGAAATCTCAGGATCAAAACCAGGCATTAGATTATCTAGAAACTCAATGATTGTAACTTCAGAGCCAAGTGCAGTATAGATATCAGAAAACTCCAGACCAATATAACCACTGCCGATAATGGCGATCCAATCAGGCAGGGTATCTAGTCTGACGGCATCATCACTAGTAAATACTGTCTTGTGGTCAATCTCAATTCCTGGAGGAACAAAAGGTATTGATCCTGGGCAGAGCAGAATATCTTTGGCACTCAAAATCTTTTCGCCGTTTTCGGTGATCACACTGACTTTTTGAGCTCCAGCTACTTTCCCCCAGCCTCTTATAGTATCGACTTTTAATCTAGTTAAACTATTAGTCAGATCGCCGCGGATTTTATCTACCAAGTTATTGGCATGTTTGGAAATACTCTCGCGCTCAAAATCTACTTCTCCAATTGATATACCTAGAGTCTCAAAATGGCGAGTATCGCGCAGTTCACGGACCTTGCCAGAAGCGGCCAAAAGTGCCTTAGAAGGAATACAGCCACGATTTACGCAGGTTCCTCCCATGTCTTTAGCTTCAATAATGGCAGTACGCAGTCCCAATTTAACAGCATGAAGCGCCGCTCCATGACCACCTACGCCTGCACCAATAATCACTAGATCGTAATCAAACTGTTCACTCATAGATTTTTTGATTTACCAGAATAGTTCCAATCTATATTTTAAGCTGTGTCTGCTCTCACTATCTCGCCACTATTTATTTATAAGTTATGAGCTTCATATTCAAACAAAATTAAAGTAATATTAAGATATATAAAGTATTTAAGAAAATCAGGTCATGGAACAACCATTACGCGCTAGATTTGCCAATTGGCCCTTGCCTTGGGTCCTCGGACTGTCGGCTGCGGGTTTACTGCTTGTAGGCTTGATAGGCTATCGCTTCACTCATACTTCCAATCCTCAAACCGATCTGAGCAAGCTAACAGTTACTGCTTCTAAACAGACCTTGCCTGTAGCAATCAAAGCTAATGGTACTGTTGAGCCGATTCAGAGTGTAAATATTGGACCTAAGGCTCCTGGCCGTTTGGTATCTCTTTTGGTTGAACAAGGAGTATTGGTTAAGCAGGGTCAGCTTCTAGCTATCATGGATAACCGTGAGCTCCAAGCCCAGTATCTCCAAGCTCAATCCCAGCTTAACCAAGCCCAAGCTAAATTAGAAGAAGCTAAAGTTTCTATCCCCTCAGAAGTTCAACAAGCTAAAATCAGAGTCCAAGAGGCCAATAACAAAGTAGATCAAGCTCAAGCTACGCTCAAGGGAGCTCAAATGAGAATTCCCAGGCAGGTTGACCAAGCAAAAGCCCAATTAACTCAAGCTGAAACCCGACTCAAGTTAGCTCAAGCTAGGGCAAAGCGCAATGAATATCTAGTCGGTGAAGGTGCTATAACCAAGGATCAATATGATTCAATCACCAGTGAATTAAGTACTGCTCAGGCTAATTTATCAGATTTAAAGCAGAGGTTAGAGCAGGTACAAACTACTGGCTATCCTGAAATTGATCAGCTCAAGCATTCTCTAGAACAAGCTAAATCTTCAGTTGATGAATACCAAGCTGCCTATGTGCAAAAACAACAGAGTGCAAAGTCCCAACTTCTCCAGCTGCAAGCAGCAGTTAAAGCCGCCCAAGGTCAAGCCCAATTGGTCTCTGTACAATCTCAAGATACTAGAATCACTGCTCCTTTTGCAGGTATTATCACTCAGCGCTATGCCGAAATTGGAGCCTTTGTAACTCCTAGCACATCAGTATCTTCTTCGACTGATGATTCCGCGCCTAAGACCTCCATTTTAGCTCTGGCCAAAGGTTTACAAATTAGAGCCAAAGTTCCTGAAGTAGATATCGGGCAATTAAGTACTGGTCAAAAGGTCAAGATTACCGCTGATGCCTATCCCAACCAAGATTTTGAAGGTAAGATTGTACGCATTGCCCCTGAAGCGGTCAAAGAGCAGAATGTAACTTCTTTTGATGTTATTATCGCGCTAGTTACAGGCCAAGATAAACTGCGCTCCAAAATGAATGTAGATATGATTTTTCTGGGAAAATCTATTTCTAATGCTTTGGTAGTTCCAACTGTCTCTATCGTCACCCAAGGGGGTAAGACCGGGGTGATGGTTCCTAACCAAAAAAGAGAACCTGAATTCAAACCAGTCAAAATCGGCACAGTTATCGATGATAAGACTCAGATACTTTCAGGGATAACTTCAGGTGATCGGGTATTTATCGATCTGCCCCAAAGTAAGAATAAGAAGGATAAAAAATAAAGCTCAATTCAGGAGGTTTGACCAAATGGATATCAAAGAAACCATAAAGATGGCAACTTCTACCCTAGTTTCTAACCGACTGCGCTCGGCTTTAACTATGCTGGGTATTATAATTGGCAATGCCTCGGTTATTGGCATGATTGGGGTAGGTCAAGGGGCTCAAAAATTGGCCTCAGATCAGTTTGAATCTCTAGGTCCTAATCTTTTATTTGTGGTGCCCGGCTCAGAAGAAGCCCGCCGGACTCAGTTTGAATTACCTAAAACTTTGGTCTATGAAGATGCTGAGGCGATCAAAAGCCAAGTTCCTACCGCTTTCCAAGTGGCACCCCAATTAACCCTAGCTCAAGTTCTCAGCCGTGGCAATCAAAATACCAGTAGTCCTACTATTGGGGTAACTCCAGAGTTTTTAGCTACCAGAAGTTTTTCTGTGGCTAAGGGACGTTTTTTCAATCAAATTGATCTTAAGCGCAACAATCGAGTAGTGGTTCTCGGCTCAGAAATTGCTGATCGTTTCTTTGGACTAGAAGATCCTCTTGGTCAATCGATCCGCATCAAGGGTATCAGCTTTGCGGTAATCGGGGTAATGGAATCTAAGGGTACATTTTTGGGCACTAACCAAGATGATGCTGTTTTCATTCCTATCACCACTATGGCTAATCAGGTTATAGGGCGCACTTCTCCCTATGGGATGCAGATATCATTTGTCTCAGTACAAGCCAAGGATGAATCCAGTATCCGCGCGGCTAAATTCCAAATTGAAAATCTCTTGCGTCGCCGACACAAAATTCTAACCAATGATGATTTTACTGTCAGAACCCAAAAGGATATTTTGACCATTGTGGGAACTATTACTTCTGGTTTAACGGCTCTTTTGGCGGCTATTGCTGGTATTTCTCTGCTAGTAGGAGGAATCGGGGTGATGAATATTATGCTGGTTTCTGTAACTGAAAGAACCCAGGAAATTGGACTGCGCAAGGCTCTTGGTGCCAAAGAAAGTGATATTCTTCTGCAATTTCTCGTTGAAGCTACTATTCTTGCTGTAACTGGTGGACTGCTGGGTACGGTAATTGGAGTTGGTGGTCTTTTACTCATCGGCAGTTTTACACCACTAAAGCCCGCAATTTCTCCTGCTGCTATTTGTATCTCAGTGGGAATTTCTGGCTCTATTGGTCTATTTTTTGGGGTGGTACCTGCTCAAAGAGCTGCCAAACTTGATCCTATTGTGGCTTTGCGGAGTATTTAAGGAAAACTTGAATTTCCACTCTGGTTCATGTTAGGATATAAAATCTAGTTTACGGACATATAGCTCAGTTGGTTAGAGCGCTACGTTGACATCGTAGAGGTCACTGGTTCGAATCCAGTTATGTCCATAGAAATATGATTTGGATATGAAAAACTTGAGAGAATTTAATATTCATCACAAGAGAAAAAATATTACGATTATCCAACCGCAAAAAGGACTAATCGCACTAGATTTCCAAGAGATATGGGCTTATCGGGATTTATTGTATCTATTGGTCTGGCGAGATATCAAAAGTCGTTATCGACAAATGGCTTTGGGCCCATTGTGGATTGTTCTTCAGCCATTTTTGACGATCGTGATTTTTACGGTGATTTTTGGTAATTTCGCTAAAATTCCTTCTGATGGCTCGGCTTATCCTGTGTTTGCTTATACGGCTTTTTTGCCCTGGCAGTTGTTTGCAACAGCGACGGCGAAATCTTCAGATAGTCTGGTAAATAATCTTCCTCTAATATCAAAGGTCTATTTTCCGAGGCTTGTTATCCCAATTGCAGCAGTTTTTGTGAGTTTGGTGGATTTTCTGGCTTCTTTTGGTATTTTGTTGATGATGATGCTTTTTTATCGAAGCTATCCAACTTTAGCAGTTTTGACATTGCCTCTGTATCTATTATTGGCAGTGGCAACTTCTATGGGGGTAGGATTATGGTTTGCTTCCCTCTCAGTAAAGTTTAGAGATGTTTCAATAGCTGTAACCTATATTATTCAGCTCTGGTTCTACGCTACCCCAGTAATATATCCTTCAAGTATGGTTCCAGAGGTTTGGCGAGGGTTATTTCTGCTCAATCCGATGGCCCAAGTGGTAGAGGGTTTTCGCTGGGCCTTGTTGGGAACAGGAAGGAGTCCCGATGGGATTACCTTAGCTTCAATAGTTTTAGTCTTAATTTTACTGGTTTCTGGCGCGTTTTATTTTAGGCAAACAGAAGGTTCTATCGTCGACTCGATTTAAGAGCAAGAGAAAATAATGACAGATACCGTTATTAGAGCAGAGAATTTGAGCAAACGTTACTTTTTGGGAAAACGCCCTCGATCAATCTTAGGAGAAAAAAAACAAAAAAATGAAGCTTTCTGGGCTTTAAAGGATGTATCGTTTGAGATAAAAGCTGGGGAAGTAGTAGGCATTATTGGGCGCAACGGTGCTGGTAAAAGTACCATGTTAAAGATTCTCTCTCGGATCACTAAGCCTACAGGAGGTTATGCGGAGATTAGGGGAAGGGTGGGAAGTCTGTTGGAAGTCGGTACAGGATTTCATCCAGAGTTGACAGGAAGGGAGAATATCTTTCTCAATGGGGCAATTTTGGGTATGCACCGTTGGGAAATTAATAAGAAGTTTGATGAGATTGTCGCTTTTGCAGAAATTGATCAGTTTTTAGATACACCGGTAAAGCGCTATTCCTCCGGGATGTATGTGCGATTAGCCTTTGCTGTTGCAGCTCATTTAGATCCTGAGATTTTGATAGTAGATGAGGTTTTGGCAGTCGGTGATGCAGTTTTTCAAAAGAAATGCCTAGGCAAGATGGGAGAAGTAGCAGCTAAAGAGGGAAAGACAGTTTTGTTTGTTAGTCATAATATCGAAGCAGTCTCTCGTCTATGCACTCAGGCTATTTTTCTTCAAAATGGCTCTTTAAAATTATTTGATAAAGTTGATACTGTGATCAATAGTTATTTACAATTAAAAATGGGCTTGAGTTCAGAAAAGATATGGCAAAAAGATAAAGCTCCTGGTAATGAAATTGTTGAGTTGATTTATGTTAGAGCGCAGGATGAGAATGGAAAAGTCAGGGAATTATTTAATATTTCTGAACCTGTATATATTTCCATAGTATATAAAGTTAAAAAATCCGGTTATATTTTATCAGCTGTAATTAATTTTTTTAATGAAAGAGATATTAATGTTTTTGATTTACACGATGTGAGCCAACAATGGAGAAAAAAGGAAAAAGAGATAGGAACTTATTGTTCTACAGTTAAAATTCCAGAGAATTTTCTAAGTGAAGGCTTATTTCTCATTGGAGTAGCTATTCTCACACCCAATCCCTTCTATGTTCATATACATGAAAAAGATGTTATTGTTAGTAATGTAGTTGATGATTTGGCAGAAAATTCAGCTAGAGGAGATTTTATTGGACATTTTCCAGGGGTTGTAAGACCGCTGATGAAATGGAAAACTGAATTAATTAATTCAGAAAATATCATTAATTAAAAAATTATTAAAAATTCCAGAAGAAAAACGTATTTTTTCAAAAAATAGAGACGTAAATTATGTGTAAATATAATGTTGCTGCTTATATCACTGCTTATCAAGATATTGAAGCGCTTAATAAATGTATTATCTCTCTTAAAAACCAAACTTACCCTATAAAAGAAATATTTATCATCGATAATTCTCCAGAAAAGTTAATTTTTTCTACTCTAGGTGAACAGGGATTAATTCTTGAGCATCATCCTAACAATATTGGTATTTCAGGTGGATTAGAAATAGCAGTTAAATGGTCTATTGAAAATAACTATGATTTCTTGTGGACGTTTGATCAAGATAGTCAACCTTCAAGTGACAATTTAGAAAAACTATTACTTTACTATGATAATCTAAACTGCGATGATAACTTAATAGGTGTCATTGCTCCTCTATCAATAGATATTCAATCTCAACAAGAACTAGAAGGAGCTATTTGGGGAAAATATCAATTTGTTCCTGCATCAATATATAAAAATAGAGATCTAAGAGGTTTTTATAAAAAAGAGTTTTATGATTGTGATATCGTCATCACATCTGGCTCATTAGTGAATTTAAAAATAGCTCAAAATGTAAAATTACCTAATCGAGATCTATTTATTGACTCTGTCGATTGGGATTATTGTATGAATTTTAGGGAGAAAGGTTTTAGAGTTGTTGTTGTTACCCAAGCTGTTATGTATCATAATTTTGGCAACTATCTCAAAGATCACCTATTAAGCAGTAAACAAATACCTATCTATAATTATTCAGCCTTGAGATATTTTTATACCTGCAGAAATCATACTTATATTGAATCTCGCCTAGCATATAAAGATAAAAGCCTTTGGTTATCTATAACTTTTAGACTTAAAGCACTTTTTAAGAAAATTATTAAAATTATATTATATGAGAATGACAACAAAATTATTAAAATTGGAGCTTGTATTCAAGGCACCTTTGATGGTTTTATTGGAAGGCTTGGCAAAACATGGTAACACATACCAATAACAACAACCGTAAATATCCAATAGTCTATTTTTCAAATGTCAACCATCTTGATAGATTAACAACACTTGTATTGAGAGCTTCATCGATGCAAAAATTAGAACCAGAGAGAATTTTGTTAAAGGGCAGTAGAATGTGAACAAAATAGCCCAAAGTACCCTATATCTTGTTGGAACGCCAATTGGCAATTTGGAAGATATGACTTTTAGAGCAATCAAGACATTGAGTAGCGTAGATTTGATTGCCGCTGAAGATACCCGTCATACTGGCAGACTGCTGGCACATTTCCAAATCACTACTGCCCAAATCAGCTATCATCAACATAATCAAAGCACAAGAATACCTGAGCTGATTGAACATTTAGAGCAAGGCAAATCAATAGCGCTAGTTACAGATGCAGGAATGCCCGGTATTTCTGATCCTGGCTATGAACTAGTTAGCGAATGCATTAAACATGGTATAAATGTCTGTCCAATTCCGGGAGTAAGCGCCTCGCTAGCAGCAATAGTAGTTTCAGGAATGTCCAGTGATCGTTTTGTTTTTGAAGGTTTCTTACCTAATGCTGGCCATCAGAGAAAACAAAGGTTAGAATATTTGCGCAATGAAAGCCGCAGTATGATTTTTTATGAAGCTCCCCATCGCTTGGTGGCAACAATCAATTATCTTTTAGAAACACTTGGAGAAAATCGTCAGATTGCCATAGCCCGGGAATTGACTAAACTACATGAAGAAATTTGGCGAGGAACAATAGCACAGGCTCTGGATTTCTGTCAGCAACGTCAACCTAGAGGAGAGTATACCTTAGTGGTAGAAGGTAAAGCTCCAGAAGAGACAACAAACCTAACAACTGAACAAATCAAAAGTGAATTAACTCAATTGATAGAATCTGGAATGTCGCGCTCTAAAGCCAGTGGACATCTTGCAAAAATTACCACACTTTCTCGTCAGTATATCTATAAGCTCAGCCTAGAACTATGACCGACAGTTCAAGACCCTCAACCCATGGACATTTAATCTCTTGGATTGTTCTTTTTCTCTATGGATTATTTACCTTACTACCTAATAGCAACAGTTTAGCTGTTGATTATCCTTGGGTATTACTTTATCAAAGCTGTTTTTTAGGAGGTTTTTTCTGGTTTTTAGCAAGGTTATGGCTTGTAGGCAAGTTGAGCTCTTTAGGAAAAGGCTGGGATATTTGGTCTTTAATGATCCTATTGGCAACATTCATCTCAATCACCTTTGCCCAATTTAAAGCTCAGGCAATTTGGAACGCAATAACGGTAATCTGCTCTCTTGCCACAGTTTATGTTTTAAGCCAGAGTTTGACTAGCCAGCAAAGCCGCAACAAATTACTCAAATTTCAAGGACTATTCAGCATTGCTTTTATCTTAGTGGGCTTGTTTTTATGGTTAAAAGATACCTATTTTCCAGAGCTATCGCGTCTGACAATTCTCAATCAAACCCTAGGTCTTAATTTATATTTTGATTTTTCAATTTTGGATTTGCGCAACTGGGCCCCTCTTGGTCATCCCAACTATGTAGGTGGCTATCTAGTTTTGTGCTTACCTTTATTAGTCGCTTTAGCTATCTCAGAAAAAGGAAACCTGCGTAGAATTTATACTTCAGGGGTAGTACTCGGCTTGATTGATCTTTACACCACCAGCTCTAAAGCAGCTTGGCTCTCTTTGGTGTTGGTATTTTTATTGAGTATATTGCTACTGTTTTGGCAAAACAAAATACCTAGAAAAAAAATAATCTTAATTGCTTTGAGCGTTTTGGTAGTTTTAGGAGGGTTGATTGCTGCTAATAATCGCCTCAGTCGTATATTGTCAGAAATCTTCAGTGGTCGGGGTGGATCTCAGGAGTTGATTTTTCGTACCATTACCAATGAAATCGGTTTTCATATGGGACTATCTCACCTGTGGAGTGGGATAGGAATTGGTGGAGTTCCTCTGCTCTATCAAAAATATCATCCTGTTTGGGCTGGTTTTCAGGCTGAATGGCTTTATCAGTTGCACAGCACGCCAATACAACTTTGGGCTGAGATGGGCATCTGGGGAATTTTGCTTTTTTTATTGACATTGGTCTTACTGATATACCAATTTTTTCAAATTAATTGCCTTGTTGATTACTCAATCTATATAGCAATCATTGGTTACTTTCTAGTAAGTTTAGCTGACTATCAATTGGATAATTTGCCCATCGTTGGCCTTTTAATAATTTACTTAGCTTGTTTGAGATCTAATGGTAATCATCAAAAAACAATTGCTGTTAATAGCAAGGCTATTTTCTATCCCGGATTAGCACTTTTAGCGGCGATGATCATCTGGTCAACTCCTGTGCAGATGGCTTGGTCAATTTCCAATCGAGGATTTCTTGCACTTTCAAGTCAAAATATTAGAGAATTTTCCAGTTCACTTGTTGAAGCTTATAACCTGGCAAAATGGGAGCCCTATTATCCTCTACAGTTGGGTTGGAATTTGGGCAATTTAGCCCAGGATTTCGAAAAATCTTTATTTTTAGAGGGGATTAACTGGCTAGAAAAAGGGGTCGAGAAATTTCCCGATTTAGAATTTGTTCATAGTAGTCTGGGTTGGCTTTACTTAAAAGTTGACAAACCAGAAAAAGCTGCTTCCTCATTTATTAAAGCAATAGAGCTGATGCCTGCCAAGCGTAACAATGGCTATGGTTTGGCGTTGAGTCTTTTGCTGAGCAATAAAAGAGATTTGGCAATTAAAGCTCTGACTTTAGAATGTTTGCGCCGTCCTATTTTTATTACTAGTCCATTTTGGCAAAGCGAACAGCTAAGGCCCATCTATCCCCAAGTACTAGAGCAATTAACCAAACAATATGATCAATTGCTCAGTCAATATCCTCAAACTGGGGCTTTGAATCAATACCTCCACCAATCTAGAGGAGCTTTGCATTGGTGGAGCGGCAATCTAGCTGCTGCCACTAAAGATTGGCAAAACTATCAGCTCGGGCAGTTACTAGTAAAACAAGCCAAGGGACAATCTATCGAGCAGGATCTCCAATCATTAGGCAACAGACAAGCTCAATTACTACTACAGGCTTGGTACGATCCTAAGCAGAGGGTTTCTTTGATAGATAAAGCCTGGTCTGCTAAGGGCGATCCTCCAATGCCTGAAGATCTCAGACAACAGTTTATAGATAGTTTTGCCAATGCTTCAACTCTCGATCAATGGATCAAGCAAAAATCTCCAATATTGCAATATCGCAATCGTAGACTCAATTTTAATGTCAATAGTCGACATCTTGGAGGTCCACTGCCTCTGGATTTTCAACAAATACAAGAAAACGCAATTATGAGTCGTTTTTTGGAAGAGATTTTGCCATCTCCTGTCTATTTTCCACCGCTTGATCAAGCTATAGAACCGATCAGACAGGAGTGGCTCAAGCAGATCAAGCAAGAGATAAGATCCAATTAACTAGAGTGCGCACAGGAAAACCTGTAGCGCCAGCATTATTAATACCAGAAGTCTTATCTGCCCAGACTGGTCCAGCTATATCCAGATGTGCCCAAGGAGTCTCTTTGACAAACTCTTTGAGAAATAGAGCTGCAGTGATAGAACCACCAGCACGTGGACCTACATTTTTGAGATCTGCTATCGGAGATTTGATACCTTCGGCGTACTTATTTTCTAGTGGCATGGCCCAAATTTTTTCGCCAGCTTCACTAGCAGCCTGCTGGAGTTGCCTGCTTAAATCTTCATCGCTGCTCCACAATCCGGCAATATCATCTCCTAGTGCAATTACACAAGCTCCGGTTAAAGTAGCAAGATCTACTATATAGTCTACTTCTAGTTTTTCGGCATAGACCAGAGCATCAGCTAAGGTCAAGCGGCCTTCAGCATCAGTATTGATAATCTCAATTGTCTTGCCATTAGAAGCAGTCAGAATATCACCAGGATGCATTGCATGTCCACTGATCATGTTTTCCGTAGCAGCGCAGATAAAGTGAACTTCAATTGCTGGTTTTAATTGACCAATCACCTTGGCCGCTCCTAGGGTGGCTGCGCCTCCTCCCATATCCATTTTCATAGTTTCAATACCACTACCTTGACCTTTGATATTCAGCCCGCCTGAATCAAAAGTGAGGCTTTTTCCAACGATGGCTACTTTTTTAGCGGCTTTTTTAGCCGGAATATAACTCAAATGAATAAACTTAGGTGGCAAATTAGAAGCTTGACCTACTCCCAGAAATGCGCCCATGGATAAATCTTTGCAATCCTGCTCTTCTAGTATTTTTATTTCTAAGCCATATTCTTGAGCAATCTGCTGGGCTGTCTGGGCCATTTCCAGCGGGGTAACAACATTAGCAGGGGCTGCAACTAATTCTTTGGCCAAAATCACTCCACTGACAATAGTCTGGGCTTGCTCTATGGCAGATTTAGTATCATCAGGTAATCCTATTAATTCTACTTTTTCTAATTGAGCTTCTTTTTTTTCTGGGTCTGATTTAAAGCGCTCATCTTGATATAGACCTAGGAGTAAACCTTCTGTGATAGCTTGCGCGCTCTTACTAGGATCATTTTGAACTGCGGGCAAAACAATAGCCAAGGCTTTATTTTTTTTTGCTTCTCTGGCGATACTAGCTGCGGCATTTCTGAGGCTATCTAAGGTTAGCTCTTTACCTAGTCCTACTAAAATGATCTTTTTTAGATCCTTTAAGCCGGCAATTCTCGAGCTGAGGGTAGAGCCAGCTTTGGCTTCAAATTTATTCTCTGCAATAATTTCGCTGACTAGATCATCGTATTTTGGATCTAATTGTACTTGAGAGTTTTCTAGCATTCCAATTGCTAGTGCATCTCCAGTCCAATCTTGTTCTAACTTGGCTGTTGCTTTAATCTGCATTATTGTCACTCTATTAATCTATGATCTTTATTATGAGACTGGTGTAGCGGCTTTGTAAAATTTGGTTAACTAATGTTGCAAACGGTGATCTACTCTGGCTTGATGATAATAGATGAAACCCTTTCTCAAAAAAATTTAGGAGAGACTTTAGATGTTTAAGTTATTTGGTAGAAATAAAAATGGAAAAAAAGAAAATTTTTTTCTAGAGTTAAAAGAAGATACACCAACAGCTCAGCCGGTTAAAGAAGAGGTAGTAGCTACCGAAGTACCTGTTGCTAAAGCTGTGAAAAAAGAAGAGACCAAAGTTGCTGTGGCTCCTGCTGCTAAAGCTGTCAAAAAAGAAGAGACCAAAGCTCCTGTTGCCAAAGCTGTCAAAAAAACCGAACCAGTTGTCGTAGCTTCTAGTGATGCTATAGCTCAAACTCTCTCTCGTCGTCTACCTGGTCCTAGCTTGAACAAATTCAAGGCTATGGCCGGCCAAATCCGCAGATAATAACGAAGATGGGATGTCTCTAAAACAGCATATTTAGGCAATTGACATATCTTTACTCTGGCTTAAAAAAACCAAAAATTGAGTAAAGATCTAGTTAGATCTTGAATGAGAGAGCAGCGCAATCAATGTCTTTAGTTTTACTGTCACATCCCACCTTTATAATTAGCGTATTGGTATTAGCCATAGTGTTTTGGTTAATCATGGCCAAACCAGCAGCATAGAAATATGTACAGCGAAGCTGGATCTTTGTCCTTGGGTGAGATTGCC
>Ga0194055_10000572_pt1 | contig 29729 bp, 31 predicted proteins | sample SepL449m_MetaG_FD_155482 | JGI IMG/M metagenome (GOLD analysis project Ga0194055, IMG submission 155482) | Anoxic zone freshwater microbial communities from boreal shield lake in IISD Experimental Lakes Area, Ontario, Canada - Sep2016-L442-9m | ecosystem: Environmental > Aquatic > Freshwater >... | reverse complement strand
ATTCCAAGTAAATGGGGCGCCTGGTTCATCACCACACATTATTCCCGTGAACTCGTCATTCGGAGAATCGAAACGGTGGGCATAAATTGTGGCAGTACTTGCTTGAAGCCAAACCTTTGGTGGGTTAGCGCAGATGGCAATAGCTTCACCGATAACCCGAACGGAATCCACTCTCGAATTCATCATATCGTTCAGGTTTCCAACATCGTATCGGCAATTGACCGACCGACCCGCAAGGTTGATCACAACGTCCGCATCCTCGAGTTCGCGACACCATTCACCGACAGACTTGCCATCCCAAAGGACTGACTTAACCCCGTCGGTAACAAATTCTTTGCGAGAGAGAACCGAAATGTCCCATCCGAGCGACCGAAAGTGCCGAATAAGGGCTGCACCGACGTGTCCAGATCCTCCGGGAATTACAACTTTCATATAGTTCTGAAATCTCTGATAGTAGTATAACGTAGAGATAATTGTAAATGGAAGCAATCATCAAAGCAAGATTTGAAGATGGAACCAACGCACCTCTTTCGTGGTCACCAACTAAAGGTGGTCAACGGGCTTTCATTTGCTTTGACGATCATCTAGTCGAGGATATTGGACCCGACTCAGACGGTTCTCGATTTATCGCAATCTCGAAAAAGATGATGGCTGGCGATTACTATCCACCGGATGCGGTTCAATTTTATGGTCTGTATCAAGATGAACAGCGAAATGTTCAGGTGGGCGAACGTATTCAGCAACGGGCCCCTATCTTTGCCGGCCTTTATGCATGTTCGATGGTTGAGATTTATGTTGCTGACCAAACAGAGAACCATTGCCAAATTGGATATGTCACCACTGAGAAGCACCATGGCAGGGGAATTTGGACAGCTACCTTGAACCGAGTTGACGGAAAGCTCAAGCTAACCGTCGAAAGTACAGCTAGTCCTCATTCCTTCCTCTTTTGGGTTGGATTGCCAGTTGCTCGTTACCTTCAGCTAAGGGCAAGAAGACGTGCGATCGAAGAGTTCAAGAAGCTCTAAAGTCCAGCAATTCCATTTGGTGCGCCAACACCAGACAGATAATCCCAGCCATGATCCGCAGAGTTGGTTCCGGAAGTTCCGTGAATGACATCGTAGATATTCGAAGAACCAATGAGAGAATAGATTCCGGCAGTGAATGCTTGACTGCTTGTGAAGTGCGATCCTGCAGCATTAGCGATTCCCGCGATAATTGGACAGGATGCACTAGTACCACCGAAGATTTGCCATCCACTAAATCCTCCACTTGGAGTGCTGTCATAAACAGAAACACCGGTCAACGGGTCACCAACCGCGGAGATGTCGCATCCTCCTCGATATCCCAAAACTGTTCTCGCCACGACGTTTTGAAAAGTTGGTCTTGGTTCAAAGGCACTCTTGCCGCCCCCGGATCTATTCCAACTGTTCTCATGAATTCGGTTGTTGCCGGAATCAAGGTTGAGCGTCGTCCCACCAACTGAAACCGCATTCTTTGACAAGCTCGGATAAGACAACTCGTTGCTGGTATCCCCAGATGCTGCAAAAAAGGTCACGCCAGCTTGAACCATATTTGGATCGTACTTGACAAAGTTACAGGCTGATTCTGTCGCGCCAAAGCTCATTGACACCTGTTTAACACCTGGCAAGGCTTTAGCAACATTCACAGCCGCCATTAAGTCAGCTACTGAAGACGATTTGGCTTCAACGAGGAAAATCTTTGCATTCGGAGCCATTGCGTGAGACCACTGGGTATCGAGAGCCATTTCTTGAGACCATCCTGTATCGGTGGTAGGAACGGTTCCCGTCGCGTAGACAACTTGAAAGACGGCATTTGTATTTGATGTTGCACTTCCAGATGGCTCAGTTGGAAGCCCGAACTCGGTGGAAAAGACGTTAAAGTCAGCAAGAGATGTTGGGTAGTGAAACGCCGCTACGATTGCGATTGCTCCCGCTCCCAAGTTGGGTGGAATGCTGTAGGCAGTTCGTACTTGCTCGGGAGTAAGACCCGTCGGACCGGCAAGTCTTGTTGTAGCACTGCCCTCGGCAATGAGGTAGTTTGTGTGAGCGTTAACACCGATGTCGGTTGCGCGAGTAATGGTCGTTGCTGGAACGACAACTCCGGGGGCTTCAAGTTGCTTGAGATTATCGACTTGAAAGCTTCGTGCAGGAATCGAAGTCACCGTGCACACAGGATCAGAAGCAGGCGCTACAATTGACTCCGTGCCCGAAGTTCCTCCGCAACCAATCAGAATCACAGAACCAACGCACAAAGATGCAAACTTTCCCACTAAAGTGTTATAACGCATTGTGCGAATGTTGTTCGCTTAAAATCCGTGATTTTTCGACTTGGCCAGACTTAACCCTCGATTCTCTATGCCTTTTGTCTCCTTACTATTTGCAACACATCTGCTAGCATTAACTGTGGCGGAACAAGGCTTAGGAATCTTTGAAGGAAGTAGCGACGTCGGGCATGTACTTCATCGCGGAGGGTTGCAGTTTGATCAAAATGACCGAACTTACACCATATCGGGAAGTGGTGAGAACATGTGGTCCACCAAAGACTCATTCCACTTTGTCTGGAAGCGGGTGTCCGGGGATCAGTCCATCGAAGCCGCTCTAAGATTTATTGGCAATGGTACGGATCTTCATCGAAAGGCATGCTTAGTGATCCGGCAGACTCTTGAGCCTGATTCACCATACGCGGACATTGCCGTTCATGGAGATGGATTAACCAGTTTGCAATATCGAGAGACAAAAGGCGGTACGACTCATGAGATTATTACCCGGTTGGTCGCGCCAAAGTCATTTCGCCTAGTTAGGAAGGGCGAGTACATTTACTCCGATGTAAACGACTCCTTCTCTGGCGCTGCAATCCCACTTCACCTTTCAGAAAGCTACTATATCGGTCTTGGTGTATGTTCTCATAACGATCAAGTCATTGAGTCAGCCGTCTTTTCTAATGTCGAAGTTTCGCCAGTTGAAAATGGTCCTGTACAACTTAAAAGCGCCCTTGAGACTGTTGATATTGAATCGCTAAATCGCAAAGTTGTCAGTGTATTTGATGATCATATGGAAGCACCCAATTGGACTCCCGAAGGGAAGTCTTTGGTCTATAACAGCAATGGACTTCTCTACAAGATTCCTTGGGCGGGAGGCGCACCAGAGCGAATCAATACTGACTTTGCTACACGTTGTAACAACGATCACGGCATTTCTCCTGACGGAAAGATGATTGTTATCAGTGATCAATCCCAAGACTCAAATCAATCAACTATTTATACCTTGCCGTTTTCGGGAGGTAAGCCAGAAAGGATCACAGACAAAGCACCATCTTACTGGCACGGATGGTCTCCGGACGGAAAGACTTTGGCTTATTGTGCTCAACGAGATGGAAAGTACGGAATCTTTACGATAGCTGTTGAAGGTGGTCCCGAAACTCGTCTTACTACTGCCGAACCAGGAAAACTGGATGACGGTCCTGACTATTCGCCAGACGGAAAGCAAATTTACTTCAATTCAGATCGAACAGGCAAGATGCAGATTTATCGCATGAAAACGGATGGTTCTGAAGTGGAAGCCATGACGAAAGATGATCGCAACAACTGGTTTGCGCATGTTTCTCCAGACGGAAACTGGATGGTCTACTTAAGTTATGAACCTGATGTCGAGGGGCATCCTGCAAATAAAGATGTCTTACTTCGCCTCCAGAATCTGAAGGATGGATCAACAAAAGTGCTCGCAAAGCTGTTTGGCGGCCAAGGCACGATCAATGTTCCTAGCTGGTCACCGGACAGTAAGCGGGTCGCATTTGTCAGCTATCAGTTCGTTGGCTAACAAAAAGCCCAAGGTTGAAACCTTGGGCATAGTAATTACAATGTGAAACCTAGTCGACTTTGACGCCAAGTTTCTTAAGGGCTTCTTCAACTCGCTTGTCTTTCTCTTCGTATCCAACAATCGCGTCAGCAACTTTTCCATCCTTATCGATGACGTAGGTTGTAGGGATTCCTGAAACCTTGAAAAGGGAACCTGCAATGCTCTTTGCACTGTCTCGACCAGCAGGGTCAAAAGAAAATGGGAATGAGTATTTCGCCTTGTTTGCTGGCACCCACTTTTCGTAGGCATCCTTTTCATCCCAAACACAAACTCCAAGGACTTCGACTCCCTGATCCTTTACTGCCTTATAGACCGACTCAATATGCGGCATAGACATTTGACAAGGACCGCACCAAGTCGCCCAGAAGTCAATGACAACAATTTTGCCTCGATAGTCGGAAAGCTTTTGATCGCCACCGCCATACTTAATCGCGGTGAAATCTGGAGCCATAACTCCTGGCTTCAATAGTGGCTTTGCCGGAGCTGCTTTCGGAGATAACTCCGGAACTGGCTTAAATGTCGATTCGATCCACACTCTAGAACCGTCGGCAGTAATCATCGCCTCATAGGCTTTGTCTCCAAGGTTAAACGGAGCGCGAATATCAACCAACTCTGGCTTGCCACTGCCGGTTACATCAATCTGCATCCAAACCGGTCTCGATTTCCCAGCATCAGCACTCCCTGAAGCCTTTTTATTGAATATTCCGTCGGTGTCATTTTCAACAATCAGGGCTTTCACCATCTTTCCATCAATGCTAACCATTCCAGACCTGGATGATTCACGATAGCTGAACAGAGGATTGGGTTCTGCTCGGACAAAGCGGTAAAGCCCAATAGAGTAATCGGAAGAGGATGTTTCTTGTGTTGGCGTACCGTACGAAGCGCGAAGCGTCACATCCATAACACCGTACATTGGTCTTTGGCCTTCTCGCTTGGTACTCCAAGCTCCATCGCCATCGTTTGTGAGATCCCCGTCCTGATTCTTATCGATGTAGATCTTGTAATCGGCATCCGCAGGCTCATCGAGGGCGAGAACATAAAGACTTTTCGGACCGTTTCCAACTTTGATCGTTCCGTACTTTGGTTTAGCCCGATAGGTTGGTTCCTTCTTCACTAGGCTTGGCTTCGCATCAACTAGGTTAATGGGAATAGGCATATAACCTAGCCTCGCAGTAACTGCACCCTTCGGTTCAAGAGTTAGGTCATCGGGCAGGAATGGCGTTGTGGCAAGAATGGCAAACATCGAAAGCATTTTGTTTAGTCTCCAAATTAGCGAACTGCAGATCAAATCTGCTTTTTCGTAGTTTACAACTAATGCTTGTTGGCAGTCTCTTCGGGGCTCAAATTGAGTTGGATTGTTTGGAGGTACTTATTCCAGCCGAATGCAGTAAGCGCCAAGACTGAACAAACGAATAGGAATACGGCAAATTTGTTGTTCCGCAGGCAAAGAAGTCCTCTCGGACGGTTCAATCTCGGATTAAGCACACCAACAAGAAGCCCATTCTTCGTTAGCCTTACGTAAGTGATTGCCAAAAATAGAAATATTCCAACAACAATTGATAAGTAGGGAAGAATATTCATCATTGGAGCCTATTGTTATGCACGGCGAATGCGTGTAAAAGGTTTCTATTTTTTCGAGAAATCCGACATGAGTTGGAGGGTTGATTCGCCAACGTGGTGCTCTATTCCTTCAGCTTCAATTTCCGCAGTTGGTTCATCAACGCCTAATGCCCGCAGAAATGCCACGACCGTATTGTGCCGCTCGCGACAGCGGATGGCTAGTTGAAGACCATGATCGGTCAGTTTGAGTCCTCGATAGGGTCGTAAACTGACATAACCTTCGCTTTCAAGCTTCTTGAGAGCCTTAGAGACAGTAGGATGGGCGACACCAAGGCGTTTGGCGATATCGACCAATCGTGCTTCGCCAGACTCTTCGCTGAGTTCAAGAATGACTTCGACATAATCTTCGGTTAGCTCTGTTCGATGAGCTTCACGGGTTTGCACAAAACTTTTTGATTTCTCGAGAGTCATTTTATCGTCCTCCCTAAATTGTAGCATTAGCTTGACTTTGTAGCCAAAGGTACTATATAATCCTAAATGTAGCCAAGGCTACATTTATAAGGAATTGCCATGGATAGTGCCAAAACAAGTGAGGATTTAGGCTTGAACCAATCTCTTTCGGAGGTTAATCAAAGCGTTAAAGTGCCCTTGAGTGGTTCATGGCTCAAAAGGCTGTTGGCATTCGGAGGTCCAGCTTTCCTTGTCAGCGTTGGCTATATGGATCCAGGTAACTGGGGAACTGATTTGGCGGGTGGTTCCAAGTATGGCTACGCCTTGCTTTGGGTTATTTTTGTTTCCAACCTGATGGCTCAGTTCCTTCAAATATTGTGTGCAAGGCTTGGACTCGTAACTCGCAAAGACTTGGCGATGGCTAGTCGAGACTACTATAAACGTCCTGCCGCAATTGCCCTGTGGATCCTGTGCGAAATTGCCATTATTGCCTGTGATCTTGCTGAAGTCGTTGGATCAGCAGTTGCCTTGCAATTACTTTTCGGAATACCACTAGAACTTGGAGTCTTGATTACCGGACTGGATGTGCTCCTCTTACTTGGCTTCATGAAGTTTGGTTTCAGAAAGATTGAGGCAATCATCTTTACATTGGTTGCGACCGTCTTTATGTGCTTTGCCTACGAGATGGTTATTGCTCAGCCGAACTGGCCCGCGGCACTTAAAGGAACGTTTTTGCCGTCCATTCCCGGCGAAGAAGCGCTGCTTATCTCACTTGGAATTTTGGGTGCGACGGTAATGCCGCACAATTTGTATCTTCATTCAAGCATTGTTCAGACCAGAAAAGTTGGGGCCAAATCTGGCGACCTTAAGGATTCGATCAAGTTCAACACCGCCGATACGGTTATTGCTTTGAGTCTTGCCTTTTTTGTTAATGCCGCTATTTTGATTCTGGCCGCATCGGTTTTTCACAAGGCAGGAATTGTTGTTGAGGAATTGGAGCAGGGCCATCAGCTCCTTCATTCGAGTCTTGGAGCCGCTGCAGGAACAGTGTTTGCTGTTGCGCTTTTGGCTTCGGGACAATCTTCAACAATCACGGGAACCTTAGCAGGCCAAATCGTCATGGAGGGATTCATGAATTGGAAAATAAAGCCATGGATCCGTAGGCTGGTTACCCGAACTTTGGCCATTATCCCAGCGATCATCATTATCCATCTTAGTGGTGGCAAGAACACTGTTCACCTGCTCGTAGTATCCCAGGTTGTTCTATCGATGCAGCTTCCGTTTGCTATTTTCCCGCTCATGATGGTCACCAGTGACAAGAAGCGAATGGGGCAATACGCCAATGCTCTATGGGTCAAGATCATCGGATACGCAATATGTCTTGTGATTGGCTCTCTGAATATCTATTTGTTGATCAAAACTTTGGGTCCGGTGTGGGTAAGTGTTGGAGCCGTACTGGCAGGTGCATTTGGTTTGTACGTGCAATTTCTCTACAAATCTAAGGCCGATCAGGCTTCAAATTAAGGATTGGGTTTTTACCTGGTGGCGGCGACTAATTAGAACTCCGTAAAAATACCGGGAATCTGCCTATTGGTGCTCATCATTTAGCCTAAAATCTTTGTAGATGGTTCGGCTCAAGTATCTCCTCCTTCCAATTGCAGGAGCATTGTCGGCCTTTCTATCTTTCGTTATTGCTGCGCCATACATTAAATCCCTCAATCGACCCTGGTTGAAGCCTGGCGACCCGGTCGCGCATTTTACGTACGGAACAGTTTGGACCAACGTTCAACATGCGGCATTTGGTGCTCTGCTTTGCGGCTCCTTTTGCTTTATTCTCGAATCAGGTCGCCGATCATGGCTAAAAGTTCTTCAAGCAACGTTATTGGGCTCTGTAATTGGCGCAATCGCGAATAGTTGTGCTGACTCTGGTGCTGACTTGATCGGCATATCTGCCATGCGTACATCAGGCAGTGCGGGGCAGTTTCTTGGCGAAATTGCCTGGTGCATTTTGGTACCGACGGCCCTGGCTTTTTCGATCACACTCGCAATAGGTCCCACGAAGCAAAGAGTCGCCAGAGCTATCTTTGCGACGGTCGTTGCAGCTCCCTTTACGTTCGTTGGTCGAATTGCTGGTTCTATTATTGGGGGAATCATGATGATCGCCAAGATGGGCATTGGCGATGTCACAAAAATGGCGGCTGCCCAAGACATGACCCAATCTGTTCCGGTCTGGCTTGTAACCGCCGTGTTTGCCGGAATTGCGCTTGGGTTGACCATGATGATTTCCGATAAGGTATCTCGAAAAGGGTCAGTACGGTTAGTTTATGGTCGCAAGGAATTTAAGGATTGGAGTCTCGATCATATGGCAAACAGAATTGGATCGAGCGAAGTGGAAATTCCCATTCGTGGATTCAAAGGAGTTGAGCCAGTTCACGCCTGCATCTTCCGCCAAGGCAACCAATTCTTTTTAGACAGTCAGCATTTCCCGGGCTTTGTGAACGGTCAACCAATTAGTCAGGCTCCCCTTAATCATGGCGACATGATCCAACTTGGGGAAGCTCAGTTGGTGTTTTATGCAGCCGGAGCCGTGCGCAATCAGCCAAGACAGTACCTCCAGCCCCAGATGATGCCACAGAACTATGGGGTTCAGCAGCCAGTTGCTCCACAGGGGCAAATGCCGATTCAACAAGCTCTCCTAATTTCTACACCGATACCAAATATGGTTATCCCGGCAATCGAGTCAAAGACTTTCCGCTTAATCGATATCGCAGGAAAAGAATTCGTTCTTTCAACTGGTGAGAACACAATTGGCAGGGAAGTCGGAAATACCATCAGCTTTCCCTCGAATTCAACAGTTTCCAGGTCTCACGCTCAAATAACCGTTGATCCCAACGGTGCTACGTTAGTCGACTTAGGAAGCGCCAATGGAACGGGTGTCAATGGTAACAAGATTGTTGGTCCAGTGTCTCTCCAGGATGGCGATGCGATCGATTTTGGCTCCACCAGGTTGGTCTATCGAACTCTCTCAAAACCATAGAATTGGATAACAAAAGTTAACTTCAACGCGTGTCCACGCGACTAAATCGGATAAAGTTTTGCCATGTTTCCAATCCTTGCCGGTCTCATTCTGGCTCCCGATAAGTTCTCCCTTACCGTTGAATCAATCATGAGAGGCTACGAGCTCGTAGGGCACTCTCCGTCGAATCTTAGGTGGTCAGATGATGGTAGCAAAATTGGATTTCAGTGGGCAAAGGCAGATGGCACCAAGACACCGGCAACAAAGTCATACATTGTCAATCGTGATGGAACTGGCTTGAGTGAAGGTTCACTGCCGCCTAAAGAGACGAAAGAGTGGGATTTTGGATCAAAAGTAGGAAACCAAATTGCGTATGCATCCGATGGCGACATTTGGGTTCGAGATACGGTCTCTGAGTCATCTGAGAATCTTACAAAGACTCCAGAATCCGAGTCCAATCCAATTCTCACCCAAGACGGAACTTCTATTATCTTTACTCGTAATGGAGATTTGTATCGATACGCGTTGAGCGACAAAAAGACGCAAAAGTTGACCCAATCCAAGGCATCGAGTGATCCGAGCGTTCTTGTTACTCTTGAACCGACCAAAGGAGCATTTTTAGGTCGCCTTACAACCTCACCACTAGGGTCCCATGTAGCGGTGAGTTATTTTGAAAGCCCAGAAGAAACCTCAAGAAACGCACAAATAGCTCGATTCATTACGTCGAGCGGATACGTCGAACTCTCGCCAACTTATCCGCGCGTTGGTTCTCCTCAAGGTAAAAGTTCGGTTAAGTTGTTCAATTTCGCAACCGGGAAATCGGTAACAATTGCCCCGCCAAGAGCCGGGCGAGTCGACCAAATCAAGTGGGCACCCGATGGAAAGAATTGTGCAATTTGGGCAAGCTCAGAGGACAATAAGGACGGCTGGTTGTACGGATTTAATGCTGAAACCGAAGTTGTTACTACCCTTTGGAATGAACATGATGATGCTTGGGTTGGAGGACCTGCAGAAGGTGTCTTTGGTTGGCTTCCGGATAGTTCGAAGGTTTACTTCGAATCGGAAAGCAATGGTTTCGCAAATCTGTACGAAGTTGACCCGGGCGGTACAAAGGTTGAAAACATTGTTGCAGGGCCGTTTGAAGTAACTCAGCTTCAGTTAGACAAGGAGAGACAACGGTTTATCTTTGTTTCCAGCGAAGGGAGTCCCTTTGACCGACACATTGACTCCGTCAAATTTGACGGAAGTACTCGAACTAAACTAGCAGACTTTTCTGCCGGAGATGACGCCAGCTTTGCGATGTCACCCAACGGAGGTGAAATTGCCATCGTCAAATCGAGTTCAAACCGACCAGCTGAACTTTACGTTAAGAATGTTGCGGTAACCCAAACTCCGAGTGCTGAGTGGCTATCGGGACCATGGATTGATCCACCCATTATTCAGTTTCCGTCCCGCGATGGAACCAAGGTTCCGGCAAAGCTGTTTAAGTCCAAGAATTGGCGAAAAGGTGGACCTGCCGTCGTCTTTGTTCACGGAGCCGGATACTTGCAAAACGTTTTTCACGGATGGAGCTATTACTATCGTGAATATATGTTCCACCACCTGTTGATGGAACGTGGATATGCGGTCTTGGATGTTGATTACCGGGCATCTTCTGGATACGGCAAGGCTTGGCGGACAGGGATCTATAGGCATATGGGTGGTAAGGATCTTGAAGATATTGTTGATGGCGCTCAATACTTGGTTAAAGAGATAGGCGCCGCACCGGATCGCCTTGGAGTCTACGGTGGTAGCTATGGCGGATTCATTACATTTATGGCGATGTTCACCACTCCAGACGTATTCAAGTCTGGAGCCGCGTTACGTCCTGTAGGTGATTGGGCCAATTATCATCATGGCTATACATCACCGATCCTCAACACTCCAAAAGAAGATCCTGATGCATTCAAGATGAGTTCCCCAATCAATTTCGTCGAGGGATTAAAAGGAAACCTCTTAATCTGTCACGGCATGGTGGATTCAAATGTGCAATTTCAAGACTCAATTCGAATCGTCCAGCGATTGATTGATCTAGGAAAAGTGAATTGGGAAGTAGCACCTTATCCGGTTGAAGATCACTCGTTTGTGCGACCCGAGAGTTGGACTGATGAATATCGGCGAATCCTTGCTCTCTTCGAGCGAACAATTGGCACCAAGCGTGTCAAAAGCTGACGTAGTGTGCCTTAAATCGCGAATTCTCTTTGATGCATGAAAACTGGCATTGGGTTCACAATAGATTGATGAATAGTGAAATGATCGCTTGGCCCCCGGAACTTGATGCCGTGATCGCATCTTCTGAACATCATCGCCTTGTGATGGAAAATGAAGCCGTCCGAGTTCTTGAGACAATCATTCAACCAGGCGAAATGACCGCTGTACATACTCATGAATGGCCAGCATCAACATATTTTTTGTCATGCAGTGATATGATTCGACGCGATGCTGACGGAAATGTTTTGATGGATTCACGAACGCTTGAAACTCAACGATTACCCGGACAGGCTGCTTGGACACCACCATTAGGTCCCCATACTCTCGAAAATGTTGGCGATTCTGTCATTCACGTGATTACGGTCGAAGTCAAACCAAAATAGTCATGTATTGCCGCTAGGGCTTTCTCCATTCGACCACTGTGAGAACCTTCGAGGATAACGCTAGGAGCTGATTGGTCTCTCAATCGATCGCAAAACCACTGATGCATATCATGCCGGATGTGCTCGCCATCTCTGGTGCCGTCTTGGACAAAAGGGAAGTCGGGCAGTGTCAAAAGGTAAAGATCGACCTTATCCTCGGAAGCGATTCGGTTAACTTCCTCATCATAGAAACCCATGTATCGGCGGTGCCAGACGCTGGTCGCAAAGGCATTGGTATCGCAGATAAGCACCTTGTTTGCTTTTCCGGCAACTTCGTCTTCTCGGGTCTGTTGGGTTCTTGCAATTTCTACAAAATCCTGTGTGCGCCATTCTCCTGTCTTGGTAAGACAATACTCTCGACCAAACTCTTCAACTTGGTCTGTATTAAGGCTGAGAGCGAGGTCTTTGGCTAGGGTCGATTTTCCGGTGGACTCCACCCCAATGAGAACAACTCGCTTGACATAATGAGCTCGAACACACGGTTCAAGGTGGTCTAGGCACTCAAGCGGTGCTGATCGAATCTGGGTCGCAGATATGGGTACCGTGTTGCGATCAATGTCAACGAGAACGTGCATGCAGTCCATGGCTTTCGCATATTCTTCCCCGTAAGACTCTGAAGTAATTACAATGTCTGGACTTCTGCCCAAAATCTCAATTGTTCGCTTTGCCCATGGCTTAGGCTCGTCTGGCAAGTCATCTGGAGTAACAACGACCCGAACACTTGGGTGGATTACTTTAAGCCAATTTGCTCGGGTTTCAGCAAAAATCTCCTGAGATGGATGATCACAAACAATCACGGTCAGGTCATCAACCTGCCTCAGGGCGGATTCTATTAGGAATTTATGTCCTTTATGTGGGGGATAGAATTTGCCAATAATGACGCCGATCATGCTTCTAATGATTTCATCGCTTTAGACCAGGTAACCAACCCGCAAATTGCCAACACAAGAAATATTGCGTACAAAACTGCGGCTGATCCCAAATTTCGAGAGAGATACAGCGGGATATATGCGATATCAATCAAAATCCACATGATCCAGTTTTCAATCCTCTTGGTATTCAGGAGTATTTGGGCAATGATGCTGCCAACGGTTAAGACGGAGTCAACCAGCGGTGAAGCTCCCTTAAAGTGCGTGATAATCGGATAGTAAATTGCAGTTCCAGCTAACAGCAAGCCTGCAATTCCGCCCCACCAAGCAATTGGAATCCTTGCCATCTTGAGTTGAGTCTTGTTCTGCCCTCCCTTTAACCAGTGATACCAACCCTGCACTCCAAGTACAAAGAAGAACAGTTGAAGGCTCATGTCGGCAAGCAAATTGCTCTTGAAGAAAACGTAGCCAAAAATCGACACATTGATTAGACCAATTGGCCAATTCCAAATATGCTCGACAGCAACAAGATACACCGCTAGAACCCCAGTCACAAAAGCGGCAAACTCAAACCAGTCCCCTTTGAAAGCTCCTCTCAGCAAGAGCCCAACGGCAATTGAGGAACTAAGTACCATCAATAGATGAAAAATATTGAGCTTCTTGTTCAAGGCAATTTCAGTCTACCGGCTACAAATTGAATCTGGCTTTTCAGTCGAAACCAAACTGTTTGAAGCATTCCAAATATTCAATTTAAACCGCTCCAAAAAATATTCTCCTGAGTTAGAATGACAAATAGTAAAAATGATTCTTGATTCCTTTGCCATGTTGATCCAAGCAAGGGCGATACCTTCCATTGCAATAACCCACGTCTCCGTCATTCCCATGGACAGGGAAGTTATTCTCACTGACCAAACCGTTGTTACCCAGGGATCGAAGATTGTAGCCATCGGTGACTCGAGCAAGGTTAAGTTCCCCGCAGGGGCTGAAAAAATTGATGGCAAAGGAAAGTTTCTGATACCTGGACTGATTGATCTTGATGTCCAAATAAGGTCAAAACAAGAGTTCCCGCTGTATTTAGCGAACGGAGTTACCACCGTGCTCAATCACGATGGTAGACCAAGCCACCTCTTATGGCGAAATCAGATTAACAATGGCTCATTACGCGGACCAAACATCGTAACTTGCGGACCAAAAGTGATTCGACCAAGAAAGGCTACTGATTTTGCCAAATTGGTGGACATTGACTCGAAAGCTGGATACGACTCAGTGTTTATTACGGCAGGAGTGAGCCCAACCAATTTTGCCGCAATGGTTACGGCCGCAAGAAACAAAAATCGAACAGTCTTTGGAAACATTCCAAGAGCGGTTGGGCTTCCAGAAGTGCTTCGCAACAAGATGCCAATCGTTAATATTGAAGAAGTCTTCAATTCTTACTTGATCGGATCACAAGACATAAACGCCGACATGAAGAAGGCTTCAAGAATGATCGCGCAATCCAAAGTTCCGGTAATCGCCAACTTGATTTCTACAACTCACAACTTAAGGCAAGCAGAGGACCTGAAGTCGTTTCTCAATCGTACCGAAACCCAGTTCTTGCCAAGCTGGCAACGTCGAGCATGGCAACCTGGCACAAACGAAGTGCAGACCAAGTACTTGGACAAACGCTTTCTACCCGGTTTACAAAGATCGCTCATCAATCAAAAGGAAATAATCCGACAACTGATTAGTGGCGGAGCGACGATACTGGTCGGGACAAATGCAAACTCAACGGGAATTGTGCCCGGCTTTACAGTCGTCGAAGAAATTCAAAATCTCAATAAACTGGGCTATTCAAATTACCGAGCCCTTCGTGCTTCTACTTTGGATTCCGCTGTTGCACTGAACCAATCCAATATGATTGGATCGATTGCCGTTGGAAAACGAAGTGATTTAGTTCTCCTATCAGCAAACCCATTGGCTGACCTCGGAAATCTCAAGCGTCGAGTTGGAGTGGTCTCCAACGGCAAATGGCTTTCAACTCAAACGTTGCAGCGAGACCTTAACTCGATGTCAAAGGGTTACGAGGCATTACAACTGAAGGGAACTCAGGCAATCCGGAGTGGTCCCGATGGTCTAGAGAAATTCTTTAGTGATAATGATCCTTTCAAGACTATGCGTCCGGGATTGATGCTGGAACTCTTAAGAACCGACGGTGAGAACGGTTACTTTAAGTTCATAGATCAAAATATGAAGAAGAATCCAAAGAGTCGAGAATTCACGGAAAACCAAATCAACACTTATGGTTATCAAGTGATGAATACCGACAAGCAAATTGGGTTGGCAATCAAGGTTTTTAAAGTCAATGTTCAACGATATCCCAAGTCCGCCAACACTTGTGACAGCCTTGCCGAAGCTTATCTCAAGCTAGGCAACAAGGCCCAGGCCATCAATTGGTATCGTCAAGCCGTTCGCGTGGATCCAAATTATCCGAGCTCAGTTGCAGCCCTCAAGAGTCTCGGGGCAAAATAGGAACACTATGGAAAAGTTCTCGTCAGTTGACCTTTACTTAGAGACCGTTACGAACGATGAAGCAAGAAATGCTTTGACTTGGATGCGTTCAGTTATAAAGGACGAACTTCCAGACGCCGTCGAAACCATGAGTTACGGAATGCCAATGTTCAATATCCACGGGATGGTAGTTGGAATTGCCGCGTTTAAAAACCACTGCTCACTCTTTCCCGGCCATACAGTTGCCGACTTTGCAGAAGAACTCAAAGACTATAAAACATCGAAAGGTACCATCCAGTTTTCGCCTAAAAAGCCTTTGCCAGAGGCTCTTATCCGCGCGATCGTGAAAAAGAGAGCCGACGAAAATTTAGCGTTGGCAGTCGAAAAGAAGAAAACGAAGTGAGATTCACTCAAAAATCAGGAAAAGATCCGATCCCGTCTTCGGGCTAACTCATTGGCGATTGCCAGCGAATTCCCACCTCGTTCGCTTAGCTTCGCGATGATGTTGTCGTAGCTTTCCTGGTCTCGGTTCTGACTCAATTTAAAGATTGCGTCAAGGTCAGTAACTTCAATTTCGAAAGCTTGGATCGCTGGAAGCATCTTGGCGACATAGTCATCGGAAAGGTCATCAAAGTTAGCCCCAGAATCAGGATCGTTCTCAAATTGATTCGTCAATCGTCTCAATAACTCGACCAGTGCATTCTGATCGAGAAGACGAATTGTTCCCCTAGCGTGTACCGACATGTAGTTCCAGGTTCCACCACTATTCTTATCTGAGTACCAACTCGCGCTGACAGGGCAATTAAGACCGGAAAAGACTGCCAATACATCGCTATTGGCGGTAAAGCCATGCCAATGATCTGTTCCACGCATCACGTGACCAGTTAAGATCAAATGACCATCCCGTTCATCAAAAATAACCGGAACATGAGTAGCAACCGGCTTTCCGTCCTTACCTTGACACGTAACGAGAGCAAGTGGATAGTCGCGCAAGAACTCCATGATGGTTTCATGGTCATGCTCAATGTAATGGGGAATCTTGTACACGGACTAAAACAATTTACTTCAAAACATGGTAATTCTTCGTCGAAATCACAAGTTTGCCTACTTCGCAAACCAGCCGTTGGAATGACTCTTCTATCTATTGCTGTTCAGCAAATGAGCTGTTCGACATTTCTGCAAGGAACTTCGTTGCCGCTAGGTTTCTAAGAACCGTTGCGAACCGACCCTTGTGGAAGAGTTTGACTTCCAAACCAGCTTCCTCACCAAACGTAAAGCCAAGGTCATCCGCACTATTTGAACCTGAACCATTCATACAACTCGCTCCCGGAAAACATATTACATTAGATTCTTCGCATGTAGCACTTTAGGACCTCAACACCCATATCTGAGCCTAACCAAATATTCTTTGCACACGATTGCAACCGTCTGGTAGAATCTTTGCAATCGTGTGCAAAGTCATTAGATCATGGAGGGATAGTCGTTGATTACTCTCGAGGACATTGCCAAAAAAGCAGGGGTTTCACATTCAACTGTGTCCCGTGCTTTGGCCGGTAGCCCACTGGTAAATTCCGAAACCAAAGAAAGGATTCAAACTTTGGCTCAGGATTTTGGCTACCAAGTCAACCAAGTCGCACGAAATCTAAAGTCTCGTTCTACACGAACTATCGGACTCATTGTTCCTGAAGTGCTTAACCCGTACTACCCCAAACTGATCCAGAGGGTCGCAGATCTTGTAAAAGAAGCGGGATTTAGTCTTCAACTGTTACTGAGTGGCGCAAACCAAGAATCAGAAGCTGCCTGTATTTCGTCATTGCGGGAAAATCGGGCAGATGGAATACTGTTGGTTACTGCAGAACAAGGGCTTGTGGCGCGGGATCAAGTAAATTCTCTCGTCAATGCAGGAATCCCCATTGTCCTGATGGGATGGGTAGAAGATGCTGATCATATTGACTTGGTTACTGGAGATGATGCGAAAGGTGGGGAAGAACTAGCCGAGCATCTCCTTAATCTGGGGCATACGCGCGTTGCCATTATTGGCAAGCCCGCTCACCGTGGCGAATTCGATCGGGTACTTGGCTTTACTCGAGCATTCGAAAAGGCTGGCTTATCTCTTTCAGACGAAATGGTTGCCGAAACTCAATCAGAGGAAAGTGTAAAGCTTGCTATCGAGGCGCTTTTGACCAATTCAGATCCTCCGACTGCAATTTTTGCCTATCAGGACTCGTTGGCAGCATTAGTTTACAAACATCTCGCCCATGCTGGAGTTTCCATTCCACTTGAAATGACTGTGGTCGGTTTTGACGATATTGATCTCGCTTCTTTTCTGTCGCCACAACTCACCACCGTTGGAGGACATATCGAACCACTTGCTTCAGACTTTGTCAAACTACTGATCGAGCGAATTCGCAACCAAAGAGAAGGGAATGGGGCTGATCATAAAGTTGCAATCCCAAAAGTCATTGTACGATCGTCGTGTAGCTGGCCAAGAACAACTCGACTCCCTCTAAGGCAACTAGTTAACTTAATAGAAATGGAAACCAAACCATGAATCCAAAGACCAAATCCCTTATTATCATTCCTTTCCTTTTAGTAGGTATTGTCGCTGCAACTATTGCTTGCACGGGCAGACAATTAAAAAAGTCGACCGAAATTTTAACCAATGGCAATTTTGCCCAAGGGTCCGATAAATGGGTTCTCGAAGAAGCGGGAGCAAAGGGTAAGGCAGAGTTTGTAAAAGAAGGACCAAATGGGTCACCGGCGATGAAGCTAACCGTTGTTAGTGTGGGAGATCAATCTTGGAGATTGCAAACCTATCAGCCAAACCTAAAAATTTCAAAAAGCAAACATTACAATCTGACCTTCTGGGTGAAGGCGAAACAAGAAACCGTGATTACGGTCAATTGCATGCAGAACCATGAACCATGGGAACATCATGGTGCAGCCGTAGAGATGCCAATCTCGACGGAATGGGCTCAAAAGACATTTGCTTTTGATGGTCCCTGGGATGATGACAATGCTCGGCTTACATTTACTAACCTCGGAACTGTTCCCGGTCAAACGTATTGGTTTGCCAAGTGCTCATTAACCGAGTCACCTAAGGAGCCTCATAGTTCGCCGTCAAATCCATTTCCTATTGTTCCAGTTAAGCCTGGTGCCCTCAAAGGACTTCGAGTCGTCGGAAACAAGATTCAGGATGCATCTGGAAGCGTCGTTCGGTTGCAGGGCGTGAATATTCCAAGTTTAGAATGGGATCCAAAAGGCGATCACTTTATGCAATCGCTTGATGCCGCAATGGGTTCGTGGAATGCAAAGATTATTAGAATCCCTCTCACTCAAGACCTCTGGTACGGTTACTACAAAGGAGAAAGAAATCCTGACGGTGGGCAAGCCTATCGAAAACTGATTGACAGTGTAGTTAAGCGTATTGCTGACAAGAAGGGAATTGCTCTGCTTGACCTTCATTGGTCAAATGGTGGCAAGTGGGGACAATATGTTGGTCAGCACTCAATGCCCGACGACCTGAGCCTTGTCTTTTGGAAGGATTTCGCAAAGCGATATGCGAACCATCCATCTGTCATGTTTGATCTCTACAATGAACCCCACGACGTATCTTGGGAAGTTTGGAAAAACGGGGGAATGGTTGAAGAACGCAATAGCGATCCGTCAAGGGGTCTGCACCTCACTTATCACACTCCTGGAATGCAGGCCCTCCTTGATGGGGTCCGATCAACCGGCGCAAAGAATATAGTTGTTGTTGGGGGGTTAGATTGGGCTTACGACTTGCGAGGGGTTGTCAACGGGTATGCCCTTTCGGATCCAAATGGGAACGGAATTGTTTATGCAACTCATATCTATCCTTGGAAAAAGGATTGGGAAGCAAATGTCACCCCTGCAATCGCGAAATATCCCGTATTTGTCGGAGAAGTTGGCACCAAGCCTTGGGAGCCAGGGCATCCGGCCCATGAAAATGTTTACACTGAAAGTTGGGCACCCGAAGTCATCGCATACATCAACAAACACGAACTCAGCTGGACCGCCTGGTCTTTCCATCCTGGTGCAAATCCGTGCATCATTACTGGCTGGGATTACAAGCCAACATCCTATTGGGGCACTTATGTCAAGGAAGCCTTAACTAAGGCTTCTTTAGCTTCTAATAAAGATGTCGTTGTAGTGTGGGATGGCGAGGGAGCCAATAAGGGAAGCGGATGGACCAACCCAACAAGTTCGACCTTTAAGCCGGCAATGGGCGATGCTCACAGTGGAAACACCGCTATAGAGTTCAAATTTAATGCAAACCACATTTGGATTGGATGCGGATTCGATTGGTTCGAATGGAAAACAGGAAATGACGTTGGTACTGACACGCGGACAATGACAAACTTGACGTTTTGGATCAAATCGAAAGGTAGTACCGGAGATTTAGAGGTTCAGTTACTTTGCAATGGGGACGTACTGGACACTCCAGAGCATCATGCTGCGAAGGTCAAAGTAAAGAAATATTGTCCGGACCTACTCGACGGGAAATGGCACAAAGTATCCGTTCCTCTCGTAGACATGACTCAGCCACCTGGCTATGACCCAAAAATAGTAAGTCAAATTGACTTTGGATTTTGGTCGGAAGGCCAAGCCAACGGGAGCTTTCTCGTTGATGACATCGCATTTGAAAGCGGCAAGTAAGTAACTAAGGAAATCGAATGAACAAAGCAGATATTAACGGAAAGTGGGCACTGGTCACAGGTGCAAGTCGAGGAATAGGACGACAGGTCAGTTTGGGACTGGCCGAATATGGGTGCAACGTTGTCCTACACAGTAGGGATTCTTCCCATACGGTATCGTTAGCAGCTGAATTAGAAGCCAAAGGCGTACAAGTTCGACAAGTCTCTGCTGAGCTATCTGATTCGGCGCAAGTTGAATCCATGCTTCAAGACTTGCTTGCTAATGGTCCAGCGATTGACATTGTTTACAACAATGCCGCAGTCATGACTCCTTATCGACAAGATTGGCTAAGCGTTCCCGCAGAAGACTTCCGAACCAGTTTTGAAGTCAACGTGACCTCGCTGGTCACGATTTGTCATCGTCTCATTCCTGGAATGGTAGAGAAGGGCTGGGGAAGAATCATTAACGTCACGTCTGGCATTCAAGATCAACCAGAGTTGATCGCTTACTCAATATCCAAGGGAGCAGTCGATAAATTCGTTACCGACACCGCAGGTCATCTAAAGGAAAAAGGAGTCCTGATGAACTTGCTCGATCCAGGTTGGTTGCGTACGGATCTCGGCGGTCCAAATGCTCCTGGCGCGGTTGAGTCTGTTCTTCCCGGTGCACTTGTTCCAGCTCTCTTAACTGATGGCACGGCTGGGCAGCTATTTAGAGCCCAAGATTGGGCTGAAAAAGAAATATAGGCAACGCAATGCCAAAGAAGGTCCTTGTCATATGTGGAGATCAGTATCATTCTGGTAACCATGTTATGGCAGGACTTACGGCATCAATGGGCGAACAGCATGAACTGATTCAAGCCCCAGATGGTCCTATCCTCGAATTTCGCGATTCCTACAGTGCCGTAGTTCTTGCAAAGCTGAATGTCTCTTCGCCTTCTGACGCAACTCCGTGGGCAAGCAAGGCCTCAGGCGCGGCTTTTCTCGATTTTGTAAGTCATGGGGGCGGTTTGCTCGTTGTTCACGCCGGTACAGTTGGCTATTCAGTTGCTCCTGGCATTCATGAGTTAACGGGTGGATCGTTCATTCAACATCCTTCGGCATGCGAAGTAACGATTGAACCAATACCAAACCACCATTTGAGCAAAGAAGTACTCCCGTTTACAGTCCACGATGAGCACTACTTTGTGGAGCATATTGACAAGGGCGAAGATTTCTTACTAACTCGTTCAGAACATGGTGTTCAACCTGGCGGCTGGACAAAGTCTTTTGGCGAAGGGAGAGTTTGCGTTCTCACTCCCGGACACTTTGAATCAGTATGGAATCATCCTCAATTTCAATTGCTTGTTGGAAATGGGTTAAATTGGATTACGAATGGATAAAGTAGCCCTGGTTACCGGTGCAGATCGTGGTCTTGGATTAGCCTTAGTCAATAGCCTACTTGACCAAGGATGGATAGTTTTTGCTGGCAAGCATCTTGAATGGCCAGAATTAGACGAACTTAAGGAGAGTTATCCGACGAACCTGAATGTGATTCCTCTTGATGTCAGTTCAGATGAATCCGTCATTGAGTCTGCAAAGCTAGTTCAATCTTCCGTTTCGCATATCGACCTGCTGATAGCCAATGCCGCGATCAATCGATCTCACGAAGTCCACAGTATCCGACAGAATCCTTGCATGGAACAAATGGCGTTGGAGTTCAATGTGAACGCCATTGGAGCCCTCAGACTCGTGAATTCATTTCTCCCGTTACTCGATGCCGGTCAAATGAAACGACTCTGCTTTGTTTCCTCTGAAGCAGGGAGCATTGGCGCCAGCAAGAGAACCGGATGGTTTGGCTATTGCATGTCCAAAGCAGCATTAAATATGGCGGTAAAAAACCTTTCGAATGATCTATCTAGTCAGGGATTCAGTTTCCGACTCTATCATCCTGGCTGGTTAAAGACCTATATGTCTGGAACCAAAAACGAACATGCCTCAATGGAACCTGAAGAAGGTGCGGAAATAGCCCTTGAGTATTTTCTTAGCGACTCGGGCGAAGTCGCATTAAGCCTTCACGACTGGGAAGGGAACGATATGCCTTGGTAATAAACAGGGAATTTGAGACTTTTTCTTAAAAACTTTTCGCCCCTTTGAAACAATTCGAAAAGAAGCTTCGTAGAGTATGAGGACAGCTCCGAAGGGGAGTAGCAGCTGCGAAAGCAGAGTTAGATTCGTCAATACGCTTGAAAGAGCCGGATCTAGCAGTAAATGCAAGACCTTCATCGCATCAGCGATGAAGGTCTTTTTTGTACCTTCATGTTCGCAAATGCGAGTTGTGTTGAAGGAACAAAAAAATGAAGTGCCCCAAATGTGAGATCATCGACCTTGCCATGACTGACCGCTCTGGTGTCGAAATTGACTACTGTACAATTTGCCGCGGAGTATGGCTCGATAGAGGTGAACTTGACAAAATCATAGAACGATCAGGAGTTATGTCGCCAGTTCAAGAACGTCCCGTTGCTCAAGATCGACAAGTCTATCAGGAGCGTCCAGCAAACTACTCATCTTCCTATCGGAAAGATCGATATGACGATGATGATGACGACGATGATCGATACAAGAAGAGGAAAAAGGGATTCCTCGGCGACCTATTTGATTTTTAAGGAGAATCAGATTGGAAATAGCTGGTGTACCAATTTGGATCTGGGGAACATTCCTCGGATTCGTCGCTATCGTTATGGCTCTCGACTTGGGAGTCTTTCACAAATCAGCCCATGAAGTAAAAACAAAAGAGGCCCTTAAGTGGTCAGCTGTTTGGATGGGGTTGGCTGTCATTTTCAGCGCGATCGTTTTCACGCAATGGCACATTATCAATCCGAACAGTAGCTACTCAAGCACTGATGCGGGAATAGCCTTTATTTCCGGATATCTTGTTGAGTGGGCACTTAGTGTCGACAACCTTTTCGTATTCTTGTTGGTATTTGGGTACTTCCAAGTTCCCGCTAAGTATCAGCATCGCGTCCTCTTTTGGGGGATTCTCGGTGCTCTTTTCTTCCGTGCGCTCTTTATTGCAACCGGGTCAGTGTTGTTGGACAAGTTTCATTGGACAATGATCTTGTTTGGTGCCTTCCTGGTGTTTACAGGAATCAAGATGCTTTCCAGCCATGGCAAGCAAATGGATCCGAGCAAGAATCCGCTCGTAAATTTGGTGCAGCGATTTGTGCCTATCACCAAGGAGTTTCACGGACAAAAGTTCTTTACTAGAATTGACAGAAAGTTGTGGGCAACCCCGCTATTCCTCGCCTTAATCATCATCGAGTTCACTGACATCATCTTTGCGATCGATTCAGTGCCAGCCATCTTTGCAATTACGCGTGAGCCGTTCATTGTCTTTACATCGAACGTCTTTGCGATACTTGGACTAAGATCCCTGTATTTTGCTCTGGCAGGGCTGATGCAGATGTTCACTTATCTGCATTACGGTCTGTCTGCAATCCTCATGTTTGTAGGTTCGAAGATGCTGTACGGTTTCCTCGAAAAGGACGTGTGGCCGAGCCTTCCTTCAATTCCGGTTTGGTTATCTTTGCCGGTAATCATAGGAACCCTTGGAATCTCCATTATTGCTTCCCTCAAGGTTCACAAAAATCCATCAAATTCAAAGCAAAGCATCAGTGATGAACAAATGCCTGAAGTCTCTGCTTTGTAACTCCTCAAGAACTCTCAAATGTCGGGCATGGTTATCTACCAAGCCAAGCCCGGCACGAACTACCTAACAAATCAATTAGAATGAACACACAACTTCCACTCCTCGTAAAAAACAACGTTTCCGCGCTCTACTCACTATGTGACTTCATGAATTCGCGAGGGTTCTGGACTGCAGAGCGTGACATAAGACAAGACCTATCCAAGTCAATCTACGAACTCTTCCAACTGTTTGCTTGGTCGGATGGATCTCTTCACAACAATGAGTACCAACTTCTGGATGCAGCTCTGGAAGTCGATGCCCACTATGGGTTTCATCTAAAGCAACTTGTCGAAGCCGGTCCATTGGAAGAGGTCACCAATCCAAGGGTTCCAGGATGCCTTGTTTCAGCAGCATTACACGACTCGGTCCATGAGACAATGTTCGTTCACATCATTATCAACCATCTGGAGAACCTTGCTCTCATCATCATCATGTCTGATGCAAGGCTTGAGGCGGCCGAACATGAGGCATTTAGAAACTATTTTGCAGAGTTGAGGATGTCATACTATTCAAGTCCATCTCCAACCGCTTAAATGACATCTGTAGAACTGCTAACCGCAAATATCCTATCGCCAATGGTCTTGGCGTTCGTCCTGGGATTCGTTGCAATCCTCATCAAAAGTGATCTTAAACTACCAGAAGGTCTTTACTCTTCACTTTCAATCTATTTGCTGTTTGCAATTGGATTGAAAGGAGGAGTCGCCCTTTCAAAGTCCCATGTCTCTGAACTCTGGGCTCCTATACTCGCCACTCTGGCGATTTCCTTAATTACTCCGCTTTTTGCATACTGGATTTGTCGTCAAATCGGCAAGTTAGATAGAACAGATTCGGCGGCAATGGCTGCCCATTACGGCTCTGTGAGTGCCGTTACCTTTATCGCCGCGACGACATTTGCCCAAATGCAAGGGTTAGCTCCAGAAGGGTTTATGCCGGCTCTCGTGGCAGTCCTCGAAGTCCCTGCAATCTTGATCGCTTTGTGGATGGTCTTAAGAAAGGAAGAATCTAAATCGTTGGGACCTCTCATTCACGAACTGTTGACTGGCCGAGCGATCGTTCTTTTGGTTGGAGGCTTGATCATTGGTCTAGTGGCAACCCCTTCCGGTATGCAACAAGTTCAGCCCCTCTTTGGAGATTTGTTTAAAGGGGCACTAACAATCTTTCTCTTGGAAATGGGCCTTGTAGCAGGCTCAAAAGCACCTGAATTGAAGCAGCATGCAAAGTTTCTGCTCGCTTTTGGTACTGTAATCCCGCTTATAAATGGCTGCATTGGAGTCTTCGGAGGAACACTCGCAGGCCTCTCGCCTGGTGGTGCCGGAGTCCTTGGTGCCATGGCCGCAAGTGCATCGTATATTGCTGCGCCAGCCGCCGTAAGAATAATGCTTCCGAATGCTAAACCCAGTCTCTACTTGACCGGAGCTATTGTCGTCACTTTTCCATTCAATCTGATGATCGGGATTCCACTATTCATGGAAATCGCTAAGAAATTGAGCGCTCAGCACTAGGTCTGCAAGTCCATTTCCTGTTTTGATGAATATCTAAAGTGCCGACTTTGGTACATCACTTCGTGAAGGTGGTGTCATTCCAGAAGGGCCTGCCGACAAGTCTAATTAATCGCCTCTGAACAAGGAACTTAAATTCTTGTCCAGAGGCATTCGAACGATAACACTATTTCGAAGAGTTTGTTCTCTTTCTCGATCGAATAAGGAAGGCAAGTCCGGCGCCAATGGCCATGAAAGTGCCGGGTTCTGGAACAGGGTCGATATGGTAGAAGTCACAATTTCCATCCTTTCGAGCTATTCGAATGATTGAACCTTCTGCGTTTGTTACTCCGTTATCCCAGTGAGTACCCACTCCTGGTGTAGAACCATGTGCGCCCCCATTTTCTCCTTGGTAAACATAAAAAGCGCAATCTGGCCCGACTTCAGCGAGGTCACCGTATGCTTGACTCCCACTGGCGATATCGAAGGCGACTGGAGTACCTGAATATCCGGCTCCATAAGTGAGGCGGGTGATGGTGCCGTCATTGTTATTGGAAAAAATTGAGTTAGCACTGACTCCATCACCGAACGCGAGCCCATCCGGAAAGTGAGCCATCACAAAGTTGTTGAGAACCGTGCCAGTATTCGATATGACGATCATGTTCTGAGCGGTTTGACCCGCAAGAGCAATATTCCCAGCGGGGTCAACGGCGATGTCATCAATAAGACCAGGATTGGTGTAGATCAACGTGTTGGTTGTTGCGACTGGATCATAAATGAAAACTTGATTTGTTCCACCTCCAGCAACATAGGCGATTCGTCCGTCCGCCATTGCATGAATTCCGTAGCCTTGTCCACCAACAGTTCCGCCTAAGCTTTGCGCTGGAGAAGCCCAGCTATTTGGATTGAATCTTTGCAACCCCGTACTCGTGGTCGTATAAATAAAGCCATCCAGTGCGTTCGTCATCCCGTATCCAGAGGTATTGAGCCCGGAAATGGCGTGAGTGGTGAAACCATGAACATTTGTGCCCTGATGGACGGCGTTCTGAGTCAAGCTGTATTCGTAAATGTTTGATCCGTCCCGGGTGAGCATTGCACCGGCGTTCGTCCAAGCCATTCCGGGTCCGCCTACCATTGGACCGGTATATATTTCTTGAACGTAAGCCGCGTCAAGAAAAGGGAACTGAACTGCTAATGCAGATCCCGAAATTGAAACAGTTGCAAAGCAAGCCGTCAACAGTATTGATTTTTTCTTCATGAGTCTCCAAGTCACTCGGGATATGTCTCCATAACTTGTCAAGACACTAAAGTCCGCGTGTATATCATCTTAACACGAACCGCGTTAACTCACAACCAAGTATTTTCACCAGGAAAGCACCGATTTTGAGGGCAAACACCTAGTGCACAATTGACCGCAAATAGAACATTCAAATCAACGATCATTTCAGCTAATCATTTTGGAACGATCAGCATTTCCTCTAATTCTTGAACGGCAAGTGACCGATCCTCGGAACTTGGACCAACAAGGCGCAGGAACAACGCTCGATACTTATCATCGTTCATTGAATCAATGACACCACCTATGCAACACAATGCCGCTGCACAATGGTAGGCAACCCCACTTTTTGGATCACGCACCCTTGACCAGAGCATGGCAATCACCGGGTCACTAGGATTTTCAATCGCACAATTAAGGGCTGAAATTAATCCGGAGATGATCTCTGCCGTCGCCAACGAATTCATGATCGCTCGCTCCCACTCTGGTTCTGTTGGCTCCGGACCATATTGATGAGCAGTCAGCTGGATTTGGACGTCTGCCGTTTTTCGAACTCGGTGAATAGCCTGAATTGCAGCGGGAGTTCCAATTCTGTCTAGGGCCTCAAGATCTCGCCAGTCATTCCCGGCCCGTGGAATAAGGAGCCCTTCGACGATTTTTATCTCGTTATCGGTTAGCTGAACTATCGCATCAAGGTCATATCCAATTCCGTCGTGCCACTGTTCGTAGCCGATATCCATGCTCTTTTCAAACTGTTGAAGTGCTTTCGATTTCATTGAAACAAGTTTGTTGCCATTTTGGAATTGCAAAGACTCCAACTATCTTACATCTTGATAGATTGAACTAAACCGAGAAATTGTTTGGCACATGGTAGCATCCTGGAACTAGTAAAGCTTCAAATCATGAAACCATTGGATGAAATTCGAGCGTTCCGAGCGATCAGTGAAACGATTGCCACCGCTGGGCAACCAAATCAGGATCAATTTGTGTTGCTCCGCGATGCCGGATTTAAAGCAGTAATCAATCTCGCTCTCCCAACTTCAGACAATGCAATTCCCAACGAAGGAAGCATCGTGACAAGTCTCAGAATGGGTTACTTCCACATACCCGTGGATTTCCAATGTCCTCAAGTCCGAGACTTTCAAACATTCTGCCAACTCATGCAGGCCCATGCCGATAGGAAGGTCTTCGTTCACTGCGCGGCAAATATGCGCGTTTCGGCATTCATTCTTCTTTATCGAGTGAACCTGCTTGGGGTCGCTATCGATGCTGCCCAAATCGACTTGCATGCGATTTGGCAACCCAATACCGTGTGGAGCCAGTTTATTTCCGACAACCTACGTTAACTCACTCGATATTATGAGGCGGCAAAACCGTGTTGGATTGCCGATTGAAGAACTTCTAGGTAGATGTCTCTATTCGATTTGAACCGAATACAATATCCCGTCACGCTCGCCTTGCCAATTGTTTCTCCAAACGTCCTCACCAAGTAGGTCTTGTCTTTGAGTCCAAGAATGTACACCGAGATTCCCGTCTTATTGGCACTCAATCCGATCCGGAAAAACTCCTTGGTCGTCCCATCGGCGTACTTAATCGTGTAAGCACCGTATCCGATGTTTGGGTTCGCAACTACCTTGCCCTCCTCGTTCTTGCCGTCGGTGAACCATAACTTGCAACCGGGAGAAGCATCGAGGGTGAGCTGATGCAGAGCCTCCATGTCCATCCGCTTCGATTCCGGTTGGCTTGCAATATACTGGCTGATTTGTCCAATGGTGTCCATTTCTGATTTTAATTTTACGCTGTTAATCCCTGAGATCACTCACCAGCTAACAACGACTTCTATCGCGAGACATTTCGCTGAAAATAGTGATACAAAGCACCTGCGAACTACCTTTGCCGATCAGGTTGACGTACAATTGAGTCAATCGCTGCAGGAACGCAAGAGCCTCAAGAGGCAAAACAATGTTGACAGTTTCTAAGTTTAAAATGTCTTGGCTTTATAGAAACAAGCTGGTTTTCATTATTGGGTTACCGCTACTTTCATGCGGATTATCACCATTTCCATTTGGTTGTGGATTGATCTATTCTATTGGCGATACTTTGCGAGGACACCCTCAAATGCCCCATGGCACTCAACCTCCCAGTTATGTTGGACTTTGGATTCGTGATGAATTTGTTCAATTTGATTTCGTGGGACAGTCGTTCTATCTCATGTCCGATGGGAAATTTGTTGGGATAGCTGGGATGACACGCAGGTGCTGGCACTTCGATAACTCTCATTTATTTGTTGACTCGGTTTCTCTTTGTGGCAATTGCTATCAAGGAAACGTAACAACCAAATACACTACGCAGTTCATTGATTCTGACCAATTGCTGATCACGAACCAAAATAAAAATGCGGAGAAGGGAATTTCGGGTCACTATCGTCGATTCAAAATTACCGCAGCTCTAAAATCTAATCTAAACCGCCTCAAGGAATCGCCAGATGAAGACAAGAGTTTCAAAGCACGATCGGTGCTCTATGCCATTGAGGGTTTTGAGAATCTGTCGAATCAAATTTAGTAACCATCACTTGGCGCTTTTGAAATATGCCACCTAACTTCGGGCAAACATTTGCACTGATTGCTTGGATATCCGAAAGGGATACCCTTCGGGCGCTTCGCTAACGAACCCCAAGAGCTGCGCTCTTGGCAAATTCTCACCCAGTCGCTATGCAAAATTAATAAAGCCCGTCGCCAAAGAGCGAGGGGCTTTATTAATTTGGTACTCCGAACGGGATTCGAACCCGCGATCTTCGCCGTGAGAGGGCGATGTCCTGAACCGCTAGACGACCGGAGCACGCGAGATAATAAGATACCATATTGAGCCAAGAAGCCAAGAAGCTGTCAGCCCAAATGGTTACCTTCAAACAACATCGTCCGGTAGGTCACCGAAACCCTGCGTCCTCGAATTCGGCGTCCCCCACCCTGGACAATATCCGCCCTTCGCTTCACAATCTCGTGAGTCCACGCAGTGCGACTCGCACCATTCATCACCGCTACGCTCCGACGAGCGAGCCACTGCTCAAATTTCTCCTCCGTCCCAATCCGGGCGAATTCCATCGGGTACGAATCGAGCAAAGATATCGTGACCACTTGACTGTCAGGATGCGGCATTTCATCGAGATGCGCAGCAATTCCTTGACCAGGCTGATAGTCATTGATCAAAACGTGATCAGGTAGAGAAGTCACGAGACCCTCGTCGAACAATCGTTTAGCAATGATCTGAAACAGAGATGGAATAACAGTCTCCACCGATAGGTCTTTGTAAGACCGACCATAGAATTGCCGACGCCGAGAATATTCTGTATTCCAAGGGTGAGCGTCAATCCAATGGATCAATTCCTGCTCCTCAAAGGTCGACAAAAAATCGTCCTGGTACACCAGACCATCCGGAGCCACGATTAGATCATCATCAAGAAATGAAAATAAAGTCATAGTGTAGACATTATTCTACACTATGAAGTCCGAATCCTCAATAACGATTAAAGAGGAGTGGGAGCGATAGTGCCAAGCAACACGGTCAAACTATCCTGAACCTGCATGGTACCATTGGCACTGTTCTTCGCCGGTAATGTCCCAGTTATCGTCACCGGACCGGTGCCACTGCCATCCGGCGGAGG
>Ga0194055_10000571_pt1 | contig 29794 bp, 28 predicted proteins | sample SepL449m_MetaG_FD_155482 | JGI IMG/M metagenome (GOLD analysis project Ga0194055, IMG submission 155482) | Anoxic zone freshwater microbial communities from boreal shield lake in IISD Experimental Lakes Area, Ontario, Canada - Sep2016-L442-9m | ecosystem: Environmental > Aquatic > Freshwater >... | reverse complement strand
CAAACCCGCCGGTGACAGCAACGCCGTTGATTGCTCCGATGAGTGGTTTTTTGAGAGCCGGAAAAGGTCCGCGAATGCCGTCAGCATTCGGACGGCCGTCAGCTCCGGTGCCTGCGCCAAGGTTGTCTCCAGTTGAACCAAGTTCTTTGAGATCAAGGCCCGCGCTAAAGGCTGGATCGCTTCCCGTAAGAATGATGACATCAACGTCGTCTGATGCATCGGCTTGCTTCATGAGTTGGGGGAGAAGTTTCAACACTTCGGTCGAAAGTGCGTTGCGTGCCGAAGGGCGATTGAGAGTGATCGTCGCAATGCGCTCGCTGATCTCTAAAAGGACAACGCTGTCGGTAGAAGTGATGAGAGTCATGGTCGTCTTTCTATTATGAACTTTCTTGAGAGTTGATAAAGAGTTAGTCGCTGTCTGGTGTGTCGGCTGGGAGAAATGAATACTTAATGTCGCCGAGTTTGACCAACATGGCAGCAACCCAGCCGCCAAGGGCACCAAAATGCTCGTCCAATAATGTATTTGCGCCATCGGCCAATGATTCTTCGGCTAATTCGTACATTCCCTCATACGTTGCTTCAACAGCGTGCTCGGCAAGAGCCTCATCATCGAGGTACGTGGCCTCAACGGTGAGACCAGCGCGTTCAAGTCGGCCATTACCAATGAGTGGGCTCAAGACAGGAAGCAGTGAACGAACTGCGGCAAGATCGGGGTTGTCTTTGATGCGTTGAATACGCAGGACGATTTCCATTTCGATTGCTGGCAATTCATCAATTGACTCGTCGACATACCATTTGCGATACGCGGTTTGGCTCCACGATGGCCAATCAAAAGAGATGTGCGCAACAATTCGGGGAGGCTGACCTTCGCCAGGCAAACCGTAACTCGTTTCCCAACTCACATCGCCAAGTTGGATGTCAACCTGAAAGTGTTCTTCAAAAGCTTGACGTTCAAGAAACGCACCTTCAAATGCATCACGCAGCGCGCTAATGACATCGGTGAATACATGGTCAAGCATGTCGATGACGCTACAACCCGACGAACTCAAGTCTTCTAGGCGGACCGAATGTAGGTGAACACCGGTCCACCAAACCCCTCAGGCAAAAGCAGCCGATTTCGCGGGCCCAGAACATCGGGATCGCCAGTTTCGTAACCAGCGTCGCCGTGCCATAAGAAAATCGACGAACCATCGGCGGCAACGGCGGGGCGAGTGACATACGAAGGTGGATCAATGCGACCACGATGAATCGCGTCATGGCCGCCGGCTTCAAGAAGTTCATGCAGCGTCACAATGGTTGGTGGCGCCATCGGAATACCGGATGTCAACGCGTGGTTGGGTGCCATCCAGCGGTAATCAACAATTTCATGATTGTCAATGCCAACTTGGTCACCGGCCCATGGGGCTACGAAGAACCACGTCGTGAATCGCGCGGGGGCATTCACGGGTGGAGTCCAGTGGCTCCATACCGTCAGGGTTGAATGTTCAAGGACCGCTGAGACCTCTTCGGCTGCTTCGCGTACGGCGGCCGAACGAGCTTTCGTCAGGTCATCATGACCTGTGTCGGCGTCGTCAATGCGACCGCCAGGAAAAACCCACATTCCAGCGAATGCGCCCACCGTGCTGCGTTGCAGCATCAGAACTTCGAAGCCACAATCGATGTCAGAATTTTTGCGGGTCAAAATGACGGTGGCCGCTGGGCGACTCTTGCGGTCGGGGACGCCTTGCGAGGTCGGGTCAGCAGACATGTCTCAACCTTATTGCCAGAAATGTTTTGGATATCAGAATCACGCCGTAATTCTGCGAGACTAACGGCGTGACTTCTTCTGACTCTCTTGTCCTGCTCGATATTGCCGACGGCGTAGCAACTATCACCTTGAACAATCCTGGCGAACGCAACACCTTGACGGCTCCACTAGTCGCCGAAATCATTTCGGCGATGGATCGCATTGAAAATGACAGCAATGTTGGGGCAATTGTTGTGACGGGTACCGCGCCGGCATTTTGCGCCGGAGCGAATCTTGGCAATCTGCAACAGAGTTCGTCCGAGAGTCTGGGCACCATTTACGAAGGCTTCTTGCGCATCGCCCGCAGCCCTTTACCAACTTTGGCTGCTGTTAATGGCGCTGCTGTTGGAGCAGGAATGAATTTAGCGCTTGGTTGCGACGTTCGTATCGCAGCACGTCGAGCAAAATTTGATACACGTTTCTTGCAAATCGGCATTCATCCCGGTGGTGGTCATACGTGGATGCTGCGTCGAATTGCCGGACCACAAACGACAATGGCTACGGTCATTTTCGGTGAGGTCATTGATGGGGTAGAAGCAGAGCGCCTTGGCGTTGTGCACCGTTGCGTCGATGATGATCAATTACAAGCAGTCGCGCACGCAATGGCAGCACGAGCTGCGTCGGCCCCGCGCGAATTGGTGATTGAAACAAAAAAGACAATTCAAGCCATGGCCGATGTCTCTGAACATGTGGTTGCTGTTGAACGTGAACTTACGCCCCAACTGTGGAGTACACGTCAGCCGTGGTTTGCCGAACGTATTGCAGCGTTACAAAACCAGATTTCGTCGAAGAAGTAGACGCCAGCGAACCTAGGCGTTATTCGGGACTTTCGTCCCGCCAAAAGTGACTTGCATTTCCCTTGAATTGATGTACGGTTCTGTTCAAGGGGAGTTCAACGGAGCCTTTAAAGGAGGACCGAATGAGCAAGCGCCATCGAAGTCAGGAAGCGGTACCGCTACCTCGTGCCGAACAGCGGGCCCATGCCCATGGTGAACGTCATCGTGTTCACGGTGAGTTACACGAATTGGCCGAACTGGTGAGTCACGGAGTCGAACCAGACGATGTGGTTGAACCTGGAGCAGAGTGGAAGCCACTCCATCATCACGATGCCGCGAAGGCGGTCAAGAAACTTGATCAGAATCGCAACTTGCGGCATTGGAAGGTCAAGGAATGGAAGCGTCGCACCACGGTTCGTCGACAAAAAGCCGAGGCCTATCGCAACCTTGCGCAATCGGCTTGATTGAAATTGTTCTAGAGCCAGTGCTCCGCTAGTTCGTCGCGTCGTTCATTCCATTCTTCAGCGGTGATTGCGTATCGCACGTGGTCTTCCCACGCACCATTAATTTCGAGGAATCGAATGGCCGTACCTTCGTCTCGGATATCTAACTTTTCCATCACGCGACGACTGTTGCTATTGCGTGGAACGATGCAGATTTCGACACGGTGTAAGCCGAGGTCTTCGATTGCGTAGCGACACATTACGACAACACCTTCGGCAATGTACGACTGCCCAGCCTGACCTTGGTCGATCCAATAGCCAATGGTGCCAGTCATTAATGCACCGCGCTGAACCGAATTGAGATTGACTTCGCCAGCAAAGTTTTGATTGACGAACAAACCAAAAGTGTGCGCTGTGCCGTTTTGGCGTTCGCGATCACGAATACTGCACCGAGCGCTGAATGCATCACGATCGGTTTCGGGGTCGGGGACATGTTTGATTTTTTGTGGTTCCCAAATGGTGAGCCACTCATGGTTGCGACGGCGGACATCAGACCACGCTTCAAAATCTGAGGGCACCAAAGGGCGTAAAAGAACGCGTCGTCCATACAAGCGAATTCCGGCATTTGCTCGAGCTGGATGTGAATCAAAATTGCTCATACGGCGCCCATTAGTTATTCAATAGTTCAGCACAAACACCATCAAGAATGTTGTTTGTAGACACAATTAATTCTCGTGCATCAAGGGCACGCATTAATGCAACCAACACACAGCAACCGCCAACAATGACATCAGCACGTTCGGGAGGAAGGCCCGGGTTATGTCGTCGATCTACCAAAGATTCGGTTGCCAAGGTTCGGAACACATCTTCGATGGCGTCGCGAGTCAGTTGGAATCCATGCAATTCATTGGCATCAAATACTTGCTGGCCAATTTCAATTGCCGCAACTGTCACGATGGTTCCGGCGGTGCCAATGATTTGCCGCACATCCTTAATCGAAGGATTAATTCGTATTACATCGTCGAATAAATCTTGGACTTCACCGATGGCATTTAAGAGTTCCTCAGGTTGTGGTGGATCATGCCGCAAATGTCGTTCGGTCATTCTGACTGCTCCGACATCAATGCTGTAAGCCTGCGAAAGCTGAGTAGTTCCCACGATGAGTTCGGTTGAACCGCCGCCGATATCAATGATGAGGTGCCCATTGGGGTCTGGTATCAGTTGTGAAGTACAGCCTCGGTAGGCAAGTCGGGCTTCTTCCTCACCGCTGACAAGTTCGGGTCGGACTCCTAATACTTCTTCTGCTTGATCAAAGAATTCATCACGGTTGAGGGCGTCCCGCGATGCACTTGATGCAACGATACGCAGACGAGGTGAATCATGTTGATCAAGGAGACCGCGATACATCGAGAGACAATTCATTGTTCGTTCGATCGCTTCAGGCGACAACATGCGTGTCTGGTCGACGCCTTGACCAAGTCGAGTGACTGTCACTCGACGTTCAAGAGTGCGTCCATCACGATTGACGATTAACAAGTTGGTGGAGTTGGTGCCGATGTCAATTGCTGCGACTGCACCATGTACTGACGTATTCATGAGCCACTTGCGAGTCGCTCAGCCACCCAACGACCAACTGGATCGTCTCCGCCGGCCAAAAACCACGCGTAGTGGGCGTGTAAACACTTCACTCCGATTCGAGTGCCAGCAACTCCGCCCGAAGGCCGAGGGCCAACATGATCAAGAGGAATATATGCGTCACGCTCGGCTTGGTAACGCCTGTGGGCATCCTCGAGTGCGGTTGAATCGGCTTCAGCTTCGGCTTGGTTGACTCCGCCGGCTGCTTCAAGCCGACTCACTTCAATTAGAGCGTCGGGGGAACACAGCCAGTATAAGGTCGGCATCGGTGTCCCATCGGCAAGGAACGGAGCATTCTTGATGACAACAGGAAGTCCAATGGCGTCACGAACGACGACAGCAAATAAGCCGTTGGGCTCGCGTCCGAGAAGTTGGGCAACTATCTCGCGATCGTGAGGACTGACAACGAAGTCGTTGTTCAACTCTCGCGATGACGACGGCGGCGGAACGGACGCACGATGAACAAAAGGACGCCCAAGATGACGCCAGCAATGGGAAGAAGTCGTTTCATCATTGCGCCACCAGCCACTGACTGCAGGTTCAACGGTTCGGCAGCGGGTCCTTCAATTTTACGAATCTTCGGTTCGTCTGCGGACGCATCGGTGACTTGGCCGGCGGTCGGAGCTGTGGATGACGGAGCATCAGTGACTGGTGCGCTCGCCGATGGAGCAGGAGCGCCTCCTTCGCGATCGATCAGTGCATTCAAGTTGTCGGCAAATTGAGCGATGAGTTTTTCGCTGATGTCGGCAAGTGCGCCTCGTCCAAATTGTGCGACCTTGCCAGTGATAGCGAGGTCGGTCACGACGTTGACTGATGTACTTGTCGGTGTGACCGCAGTGAGTTGTGCTGTGATCGTTGCCGAAGCATTGCCCTTGCCGCCGATGTCGCGACCAGATGCTTTGAGGTGAGCGCGAAAGTTCACCGTGTCGAGTTCAACGAATTGGGCTTCACCCTTGAATTGGGCGACGATTGGCCCAACCTTGATTTTGACTCCACCTTTGAAGACATCGCCATGAACTTCATGGAGTTCGGCACCAGCCAAACATGGAGCGATGCGCTCAAGATCGGTGAGAACTACCCACGTTTCGGCGATGGGTTGATTGACGGTGAAAGTGTGGTTTAGGTCCATTGCGCAAGGTCCTCCTGCGTGTCGATGTCGGCCGCGGAACCAGGGCAATCTACTTGCGAAACGAGCTCGGGACGCAGGCGGATCAGATCTCTAGCTCCAGAGTCACCAGAATTTGGTAACAAAGGCCAGATTGATTCGTGAAGTCGAACCGGATTTCCATTCCGTCCAAAATATGCAGCCACGGCAATGGGAGTCGGGGCATTGGCAACGCGTCGCCAGGCCTCGGCGGTGACGAAGGGTTGGTCGGCGAGTCCGACAACGACAGCGCTGGCCTGGAGGCGTTGGGCCTCGTGAATTCCCATTGCAACCGATCCACTTTGTCCATCGGCCCAGCGGTTGTTGTGGACGACGGTGACATTGGGATGGGCGAGCATGGTTGAGGGGATATTGGCGGCCCCAGTGACGACGACAATGTGGGCGAAGCCGGCCCCGAGCAGTTGTTGCAGCGACATCTCGAAAATGCTCGCGCCTCCTGATTGGGGCAAAGTCACGAGAAGTTTGTGCTCAGAACCCAAAAATCTCGAACCAGCGCCAGCGGCCAAAAGGACGGCCACGGTGTCAGTTGGAGGGGTCTGTGACCCATGCTCTGAGGAAATATCCACGTCGCTATCTTGCCTCATGACCAGCACTTTTGTCATGAAATTGCCGATTTTTAGGCTCAAATATGACGGGGGCGCAACAAATATGACAGTTGTGTTGCGATATCGTGTCAAAAATCCTTCGGGTACTTGATTCGAGATGAGATATGAACGATTCACACACGAATAACTTTGGGCGTCGATTCATCGCCATCATGGGCGTCGTTCTTTCTGTCGTCTCTTTTGTTTCGACGACGTCAGTTGCGTCGGCCCAATCGGTTGTGGGTATGTCAGTCGTCATCCCTGACATCGATCCGTTGGCACTTTCGGCCAATCGAGCTCTTGAACAATTGCGCGACGATCTCGTTCGGTTTGACGGAGCGCCCGAAACAAGTATTTCTTTTATCCGTTTGCGTCGGGCGACCGCTGAAATGGTTGCTGACCGACTGGCTCTTGACCCCAATGAGTTAGAAGCCGCGTGGGCCGACTCGGACCTTCAACATCAGACCGCATTGCTCGCAGCGTTGACTCAAGTGGGCGTTCCCTATCAGCGATTTGCCATGAAGCCAGGAGTCGGGTTCGATTGTTCTGGCCTGACGTCGTTTGCTTGGGGGCAAGCCGGCTTCAACCTTCCGCATAACTCGACTCGCCAAATTCGTGCGGCCGACCCACGGACACAAGAAACAGCTCAAGCCGGAGATCTTCTGCGTTATCCCGGTCACGTCATGATGTGGCTTGGTGTCGGTCAAGCGGTGATTCACTCCCCGCAACCTCGTCAATTCGTCGAAGTGAAAAATCTCACGAAGCGCTCGATGAATCGAAGCACCTTTGGTGATCCCACCGAGTAATTGGTTTATGCCGAAAATTGATCGGCTGTTGTTGTTGCGGTGAAAGAGAGTGCGGTGATCGTGAGATCAGCGGTGTCCATTGAAGCCACAACTCCGAGATCAGTGAATGCGCAATAGGTCTTTGACTGGGTGGCTCCGTTGCCATCAACCACTGGGATGGCGCTACACGTTGCGTTGTTGTCAACTATGACTTCTGTTGAAGCAACGGCAGAACCGACTGCCACTCGTGCATCTTGTTGCATACGTTCGATGGCTGCTTTCTTGAAAATCGTAGAAACCAATTGGCGGTCAGATACTCGCGATTCATCGATGCCAGGAGCGCAAACGGAGGTAATCGTTGAACAGGTCAAGGTTGTGCCATTTGCTAAATAGATGTACCTAACTTCGGCGATTGTGATGCTTGTCCCGGATAAGGGGTCAAATGCCAGAGTTGCGGCGGTGTGAAGGTCGCCGAATTTGGTCACTATTTCGTAGGCGACAGTGAAATTTGCGTTGGGTGTTGAATTCAAAATGGTGATGACTTCTTGAATGGCGGTATCGGACACCGCGGGAACAGTTTTTTCGGGCATCAAGGTTGGTCGTTCGCCAGTAAAACAACCGCTGAGCACGAGAGCACAAATGCTGGTGCTAGCGAGCAACTTGACGAGTCGATGCGAATTCACGATCAAATCCTAGAGTCAAATAACAATTGAAACTTGTACAGAAATTGTTTTCTGTGGACCTTGTTCTCGTAGCGTAAAGATCGTGATTGAACTCGATGCGTCCACGGTCTTGCTGCAATGGGCGGTTGGCGGCATGTTGGGATGTTGGTACACCACCCGCCATCGTGAAGTCGGATTGGGGTACGGATGGCTGTTGCGGGGGACTTACGTGTTGATGGCTGCCGCATCGGCCTACATCGGATTCGCGTCACCTTCTTCGTCATCTGCAGAATCAATTCGCGATGCGAGCGCCATCGTTGTAGCGATTGCCATTGCGCTTGGTCTGGGACAAAGCATTAGTCGACGCAAGGCTGGAGTGAGCGGCTATGTCGGCGAGCATGATCGACGATCACAAAGGGTCGCCGAAATGACGGGTATTGAGCGTGACGATTCTGGAAAAGAAGTAGGTGGCGGCAAAGAATTTGAACCGCTCATGGATTTGTTGCCAGTGGCTATTGGACTCATTGCATTAATCGCTGCTGGAGTTTCTGATGGTGGTAGTGATGCAGTCGCCATTATTCGTACGCTTGTTGGCGCGGCCTTTTTAGGTTTTGTATCCGATGCGATGTTGCTAGGTCATTGGTACCTCGTTCAGCCAGGACTTCCGCGGCGGCATGTCAATGACATCGTGCGTATTTTTCTCGTGATTTGGCCAGTTGAAGTCATCGTGATGTTGATTCCAACGGGAATGTTCAGTGTCTTTTCGGGAACAGTCGATGATGGCTGGAGCGGACAATTGGGTTGGTTTTGGGCGGCTTGTGCGATCACGACTGGTGTCTTAAGTGTGGTTACTTTGAAGGCGCTTCAAGAGCGTGCGTATTCAGCCGTGATGGCAGCAACCGGACTGATGTATCTCGCAATTTTGACTGCGTTCGGAACTGATCTTGTCGCTCGCGCAGTACTTGCCGGCTAGTCCGATCATTCGAAGAAATCACGGATCGACTACCCACGAATTGATGGCGTAACTTTTGTCAGCGTGCACTTCAATGATTGCTGTAGAGACTGCATGTCGCACACCACCGGTCGTTGATACTGCGAGCCGAACCTTTCGTTGAATGGTTTGGCTAATCACCCCGACTTTGTACGAAGTAGTTCCTTGGCTCGGCGCAAGTGACAACGCAAGTTGAAGTTTGGTGGCGACAACACCTCCGGTCATGCCAAGTTCGTATGTTGCGGTTGTACCCGTTGCACGCACACCAGTATTTGGGACGAAGACATAACCGTTAACAAGGAAACGGTTTATCGTTGATACTGTTCCGTTGAGTCGGACATCAACACCCCACGTTGTGCTTGGGACGAGTGTTGATGAAACATATGAAACTGGCGTGGCATTTGCAACGGGGATAATTGAGTGGCTCGCAACAGGTGTTGTCGTTCCGTCGGGGAGCAAGACGGTGTCGGCAGGAATCACCACGGAGGTATTGCTCTGTCCAAAGTTCACCGTACGGATAGACATGCCCTCACTGCCCCGTGTTGTCAAAGTTGAGACCCGTCGATTAAAACGCACCGAAGATTCTTGAACAGTCAACGTTGCGCCACTTCCTAAAAGTAAAGTTGCCCCCTTACCAGTGATCTCGTGACTTTTAGGAGCAGTTGAGGCATAGGCAGCTTGAGCGTCCACGGCACATCCGCTATAACTTCCTTCACCAAAGACCACCTGCGCGCCGCCAGTAATGATGAGCGGCCGTTCAAAGTAATAGATACCTGAGGCGAAGTAATGAGTTCCACCAGTGAGCGTGAGTGCAGTGGTGCCGAGATAGCGACCAGGGAAATACAACGAACAAGTACCAATCGACGCCTGCGATCCTGGTCGTTCAAAACTAGGAATTTGTGGAAGTTGTGGGTAGTTCCAAACTGACCCAGAGGGATTATCTCCAGCCAACTGCCACCATTGTTTTGCAATGCTGGTCCAACTAGTTGATCCATCATTGGTGAAATTGCTACTGAGCGGCGCAGTCGCGGTACCCGCATTAATCAAAATATTTCCACTTAAAGCTGAGGTGGTTGTACCGGCCCATGATGGTGTTGAGATGTTCGTCGTTGTTCCCGAATTCAGCGTGGTGATTGCGCCGTAGCGATTGGCGCCCGAGGTGTAACTCGTGACCGTTGTGCAGGTTGAGTTGACGTTGTATCCATTGAGCGACCAGTTTGCTGAAGGGGCGAAGCAGGCAGCTGGTCCAAAATCGCGTTGCAATGTGATCGCCATTCGAGTTCCGGATTTCACGGCCTCAGCCGCTGAATTCTGCTCGTGCAGAGCTGGGCGCGTATCGAGCAAGACTCGCGTGAAAGTCAGTAGTCCGATAGCGATCACGCTGCCAACGACCATCAAGATGAGCACAAGTAAAAGTGCCGAGCCTTGATCGCTCTCGGAGGGTTCTCGACAGACCACAGTAACTCTTGTCATGATGGTTGTGACACCATTAAGCACGAGACCGCTTCATCAGGAGTCAAGGTGATGGTGACTCCTGGCGAACCATCACTTGGAGTGCGCAAGCGACTAGATGGCAGTGCTGTTCCACCAGACGAACAGTCGGCTCGAACAAAGGTGAAGCCAGATTTCGGAGTCTCAGTGATTTGGACGGTGCGTGATGTCGTCCCACTGGGGAACGTGTAGTCAAATGTGGCTGAAGATGACTGCGAAGTATTGAGGTCGCGCACGCCAACATCGGTCGTGTACGACCAAGTGCCAGTTGCCTCAGAAAGTACTCCCGCTTGTTCAATACGTTTCTGTACCGTGACAGTGCCACCACAAACAGCTGCACTGATTGAACGCAACACGTTTCCGAGTTGAGCAAATGAAGCAGAGTTGGCAGGCAAGAAAAAATCTGCCGCGGCAGCGTTGCCGGGACTTGATGGCCCTGTTCCATTCCAGACCACATTGCCGACTACTGACTTCATGCGATCTTGGTTTGTTGTGATGGCATCGCTACCAACCAAAATGCCGACAATGCGGGCGCCAGTGCCGCGACCATAGTTGGCTGCGGTGACCGCTCGCGAAAGATCAGTAGTGTTAAATCGCGCATCACCGTCATTGAGAGTGTTTGTTCGGTTGCGGTTGGGTTCGCCGTCTGAAATAAAGACCACGAGTTCTGGAAGTTGTGAGAATGCTGTTCCAGATGTAGTTCTAAATGCTTGCCACAATCCGTCTTCCCAGTTTGTGCCTGATCCCCATCGGGCTGCGGTTAAATCTTGATTGTCAACTTTGGTACGCATAGCAGTGAGGTCGGAAGTTGGATTGAGAATGTTGACGTACTGTCCCGCTGTCGTCGGATAATACGAATATGCCGAAACATCGAAACCGACGATCCGTAAATATGTGGGCGTTCCCGAAAAAGCATCGATGAACCCGAGCGCTGCATTGACGAGCGACGTTGCACCACCCTGTGAGGGAATTGAACTTGATGTGTCAAGTACAACGGTGACGGTCCCGCCACAACGCGTTGGGGGAGCAGAGGGATCAATGATCCCTCCGGTGTAATCGGTTGGTAACTGATCTTGTGAAGATAGTCCTGCGCCGCCAGTTGTGAATTTTTCACCACTTTCAAAAACAACTTGGATGTCTTCGCCGATCGGTCGCAGGACGACTTGATTGCGAGAAGTCACGGTGACTGCATGAATGGGGGATTGGGTTGGACTCCAAGTTGATGGAGGAGCGGCGAGTTGATGTGCCACGCCTACTTGAGTGACGACTTGAGTGGTCAATCCCACGTTGCGAATTTCGTAGCGCTGTAACTGCCACTCATCGTTGACCTGAACATAGCGATACGAAACGCTGTAGTCGATGGTGGCGCCACTTTCTGAGATATCGGCACGATTCAAAGTGAGAACGTTGGTGCCCGGCAATTTCTTTGTGGCGGTTGGTTGGTAGAGCGGGTCAATATTGCGACTTGTTGCGGATGCAAGATCATTGGGAATCCACGCTTGAAGAAACGTAATGTCCTTTGATTCTGACAAATGGTCTTTAATGGGTCGTTCGGTCCGAAGAATCACAATCATTGCCGCTGAAAGGCTGGTCATGATAATTCCAAGAATTGTGACGGTAATGAGCAGTTCAACCAAAGTCATACCGCGATCCCGGCAGCCTATTTGCTGGTTGCTCTTACGAAATCGAGCGTGGAAACACATTGCTTTTCACCACCTCTAACGTTTTTGAATAGCCAGAGGGTGATGTCACCATGAACGTGATGCGTTGCAAAGTTCGCGCGGTTGTTAATGAAGCAGTTTCATTGCATTCAGTGCCTGAAAGCCCGTTAGTCGTGAGCCACGTTCCAGTTGATGTAGATGATGGGTTCCAAAAATACATCTGGGTCAACGTGACTGAACTCGTTGGCCAATCAACGGTTCCAGATGCAGCTTGAATGATGGGGAGGTAGCCGCCATTGCTGTTATTGGTCGGGCAAGGAATGTAGGCATAATTTGCTAATCGATCAGCAGCGCTTCCGAGAACTGCTTCAACTTTGGCTTGATCGTCCGAGAAAGACGACATTCGGATGGCGGACCACATGGCACCGAGAACACCAGAGACCACGATGCCCATTAAGGCAACGGCAATGACGACTTCAATGAGGCTTGAGCCTCGGTCGTGTTCTTTCATGGTGGTCCTACTTCAGTGAATGTCGTGTTTTCAACACGTCATTCATCGGCACGAGGACGGTTCTGAACTGTCAGGAAATCGTTAAGAAGTGATCAAACCTTGAGAATCAGATTTAAAAAATGACGCCGGCTGCTCTCAACGCCGCAGCATCAAGCCCAACTTCGGTGACCACTTCGTCGCTGTGTTGTCCTGGGCTCGGGGCGAGACTGCCTGCTTGGGCTGGAGTTGCCGAAAACCGCGCTGCTGGACGAGGCTCGCGAAGTCGACCAGCAACAGGGTGCTCGCGTTCGATGAAGACCTCGTTGTTACGAATTTGGGGCTGTTGTGGCAGATCAGCCAGCGTGACGACAGACGCGGCCGGAACGTCGAATGATTGAGCACGCTTGACAAAATCGTCGGTGGGTTGTTGTGCCGAGAGTTCAGTCATCAAAGGGACCAACTCTGAGGCGTTCATGGTGCGTCCGGCCATTGTTGCAAAACGTTCGTCGTTGGCAAGTTCGGGGCGACCAAATGTTTGGCATAGTCCACGGAATTCACTATCGCTCACAACAGAGACGGCAGCGAATCCGTCTTTGAGTCGCGTGATGCCGTAGTTCTGTCCGATCGTCGGAGTGCGGTTTGCGTCGTCATCAAGCAACACCGCATCCATGCCCGAATCGGGCCACATGAATGAAACCGCGGCATCGAGCATTGCTAAAACAATGTGCTGACCGTCGGCGTTTCCCGCAGCACGGGCGTACAGTGCTGACGAAATTGCTTGAGCCGCGGTGAGCGATGTGACTTTGTCGCACAAGAGAGTTCGAAACAACGATGGCTCGCCATTGCGCGGATCGGTTTGCACACTCGCGAGACCCGATGCTGCTTGGATCACATTGTCATAGACGCGATGTCCACTGTTGGGTCCATCAGGTCCGTAGCCGCTGATACTTACGTAGATCAATTGCGGATTCACTGCCTTGAGATGTTCGTAACCAATTCCGAGTCGCTCAACTGCACCGGGTCGAAAGTTTTGAATGACCACATCGGCAGTTTCGGCGAGCTTTTTGAGAACTGCGACACCTTGTTCACTTTTCAGGTCGACAACGAGTGAACGCTTGCCGCGGTTGTTGTTGACGAAAATGCCAGTCATTCCGCCTTTGGCTGAGCCGATATAGCGCATGAAGTCACCGATACCTGGAGACTCGATTTTGATGACGTCGGCACCCTGGTCGGCGAGCATCATCGCGGCCAGTGGTCCGGAGATCATGACTGACAGGTCAAGAACTTTGATTCCGTGAAGTGGACCGTGTGCACCCGCGTTTTTATTCATAGTAGATATTCGCGCATCACAGAGGAGCGACAAGAGGCCAAGGCCGCTTGCGCTCAATATGTACAGCGATATCAAGGAGCAACTGCTCGGTGAAATGACGTGAAACGACTTGCAGACCGACGGGAAGACCGTCGACGAAGCCAGCGGGAATAGAAATTGCTGGGTTGCCGTGCAAATTGGCGGGGAAGGTCAAACGACCGTTGTTACCTGCTCCTGCACGAACTCCACCAAAGGTTGATGGAAGTGGCCCTTCCGCATCAAATGCGACATCTGGGTTAGAAGCAGTGAGAACCAAGTCGACTCCGGTTGAAGCGTGAAAGATTTCGGCCATACGTTCGTTTAGCGCCACGCGACGCGCTTCAATGCGAGCACGATCTTCAGGTCCGTAGCGATCCATCGTCGCTGTTAAACCCATGCGAATTTCTGGTGTCAATACGTCGGCACAATCTGGCCACAACTCACCGAGTTGCGCATGGATCGACAACATTCCACTGATGCTCCATGCGGCGCCCATACTTGGAAGTGACGTGTCAATGTCAATTCGCTTCCATCCGTGTTCGGCAATGAGTTGATCGGCTTCGGCGCTTAAGACTTCCCACATTGCAGGCGACACAACTGCTCCACCCCAATCGGGAACGACTGCGACACGTAAACCGCGAAGTGCTTGAGTGAATGAACCAAGTTCGGGCTCCCATTTGCCGACGTTGGGCAGGCTGAGTTGATCGCGAGAGTCGTGACCTGCGGTGACGTCGAACCATCGGGCAGTGTCACGAACGCTGCGTGTCACGCAACCAGTCACCGTGGTGAGATTTCCAAGCTGTACTTTTGGCGCTCGCGGAATTCGGCCATAGGTCGCCTTGAGGCCAACCAACCCAGTGAAACCCGCGGGAATACGAATTGATCCGCCGCCATCACCAGCAGTTGCCATCGTGATGATTCCACCAGCAACAGCCGAAGCACTCCCGCCTGATGAACCACCTGGTGTGCGACCGTGTTCCCATGGATTATGTGTTGCGCCGTGCATCACGGTGCGAGTGACATTGACACCACCAAATTCACTTGCAGTTGTTTGACCAACTAAAACGGCGCCAGCATCTTCAAGTCGTTGGACCATGACTGATGAGAAATCAGAAACGATATGCGACAACGCAACGCATGCTTCGGTGTCGGGCCATCCAGCAACTTGATCGAGTTCTTTTACGCCGATCGGCACGCCGCCGAACGGCAGGTTGACATTTGCGGTTCGTGCCGCGGCATAGGCCCGATCTTGATCAAGGTGTCCGAAAGCATTGAGGTCGCTTGTATCAATCGCTGCATATGTCGCATCAAGTTCTTCGACGGGGGAGCGTTCGCCAGAGCGGAATGCCTCAACGAGCGAACACGCGTCATCCTGCCAAGTTTGTGGGGAAGATGCTTTTGAACCTGAGTGAGAAGTCACAGCCATAGGTGCTGACGATAGTGCCCGCCTAGAGTTTGAAGCGATGGACAGCCGACAGTTCTTGGGATTACAGCCCACTGATAATCCTCATCGTTGGGTTTTGCCCATCGTTCAAGGCATTAGCACGGGTGGAGGCTTCCTCTTTGGGGGCTGCGGTCTCGGTGCGGCGGTCGCCGCAATGGAAGGTACGTCGGGCCGAAAAGCCGTTTGGGCAACAGCACAATATTTGTCGTATGCCAAGCCCGGCGAAGTCATGGACATCGATGTCACATTGGCTGTGCATGGTCATCAGATCACCCAAGCGCGTGCGGTGTGCCATGTCGGTGACCGCGAAATTTTGACGGTGAATGCTGCTCTTGGCGATCGTGAACTTGAGGAAAATGGTCAATTCGAAAAGATGCCATTGAATATTCCGAGACCGCTTGACTGCAAAGAACGACCGCATGTGCTCGATTGGTCTGGGACGATTAGCGGCCGCATGGATCAACGCATGGTGAAAGGCCGCGAAGAACTCGAAGAACTTGATGGCACGCCAAGCGATGGTCAGGTTTTGTTGTGGTCGCGAATTCCTGAAGTGATTGAAGGTGTAGATGCAGCGACACTGTCAATTTTGGGTGACTTCGTTCCGATGGGCGTTGGTCAGGCTTTAGGTATTCGCGGTGGCGGAAACAGTCTTGATAACACCTTGCGTATCGGAAATTTGGTACCGACCGAATGGGTGTTGCTTGATATTCGCATTCACATGGTCGAACGTGGTTTTGGACATGGCTTGGTGCACATGTTTGCTGAAGACGGAACCCTCATGGCGACGGCGAGCCAAAGTTGCATCATTCGCTTCTGGCGCGACATGCCGGGACCGGGCCCTGCTGGGAAAGCAAAGAAATAGCCCAAGTCTTTACGGGGTGGCGTTGTCGGCAACAATGAAGTCATGACAAACTCGCTCCCTCGTCGCCCAGGTATGACTGTTCCGTTGCCGGGTCATTTGCACACGCATCGTGAACGTCTGAACGAACTGGCCGATATGGGCTACACCGATATTTGGTCGGCCGAATCAGATGGTGCCGACGCGTTTACTCCGCTCGCGATGGCTGCTGCATGGGAACCGCGGTTGCGCTTAGGAACCGCCATCGTTCCGGCATACACGCGTTCACCAGCCTGCTTTGCCCAAAGCGTCGCCAGCATGGCCGACGCTGCTCCTGGACGTTTTGCGATTGGCATTGGTTCAAGTAGCAATGTCATCGTCGAAAAGTGGAACGGAATCCCGTTCGTCGAGCCGTACAAGAAAGTTCGCGATGTTGTGCGTTTCTTGAACGATGCATTGTCAGGGGAGAAAGTTGCCAAGTCGTACGACACGTTTGAAGTCAACGGTTTCAAGTTGGGAGTTCGTCCCGAAGTGAAGCCAAAGATTTTGGTAGCGGCCCTTCGTGAAGGAATGTTGCGTCTTGCTGGTCGCGAATCAGATGGTGCCATTATCAACTGGTTGTCACCAACCGATGTGCGTCGAGTTGCCGAAGTTGTGAACGATGCAGCGGGTGGCGAAGAGCGCGAAATTGTGGCGCGAATTTTTGTGTGTCCTAGTGAGAATGCCGAAGTGGTGCGTGCGGCGGGCCGGTTTGCGATTGCTGCGTACCTCAATGTTCCGGTGTACGCCGAATTCCATCGTTGGCTCGGTCGTGGACCGCAGTTACAAGGCATGTGGGACGCCTGGAAGGCCGGAGATCGCAAGGCTGCTCTTGCTGCTATCCCTGATGAAGTTGTCGACGACATCTTGATTCATGGTTCGCCAGCCGAATGTCGGGCCAAGATTCAGTCGTACTTCGACAATGGTGTGACCACGAGTTCGCTGGCAATTCTGGCCCTTGATCCAGAATTGAATTACTGGGAATCAGTTAAGGCCTTGTCGCCAAGCGCGTATTAATCAGGCTGCTTGTACTTGCCGTTTCTCGGCGAGGTAGCGACGGATATCGGCGATGTGCCGAAGTCCGTTGCGACATACCTCGTCGGACAAGATGAATCGCGGGTCAATACCCACCGGTGTGGTTTCAAGGCCGGCGAGTTGGAGTTGAACAGGAGCTTTAGTTTCGGATTGCGCAGTCTGGTGGTTGATGTCCATGACACGACTCTGACCAAGGGGTCAGGCATAGTTTCGGTAGCAGTGCTGTTCGGTCCGCCCATGACTCTGAATGCAGAAGTTTCTGCTGGTGAGGGCTAATTTTTGACAGTGACCTCAGAAACTCAACAAGACGACACCCGACAAGGGTGGCGCTTATTGAGACTTGCTCTTGGTCAACAACGAGGTGGACTGGCCATCGGGGTCATTGTTGGTTTGTTCTGGGCGGTCGGCAAAGTGTCGGTTCCGCAACTCACCAAGATGGGGATTGACCGCGGAATTGAAGGAAGCGGAAACCTTGTTTTTTGGTCAGGCCTTGTTGTGGCTGCCGGTGTCATCGCTGGTCTGTTTACTGCGATGCGACGCTGGTATGCGTTCCGTGAGAGTCGCTGGATTGAGACGCGACTACGAGAACAAATCTTCAGTCACCTGTTGAAGTTGCATGTCGGATATCACGACAAGATGCAAACTGGCCAGTTGATGAGTCGAGCGTCATCAGACCTACAGCAGTTACAGGCCTTTGTCGTGATGATCCCGATCACACTGTCGAACTTTGCAATGTTGATAGCCGTCGTCGCCTTGCTGATTGCTTCGCAACCGATGCTTGCACTTTTTGCACTTGCACCATTGCCAATTGTCAATGTGATGGCAAGTCGTTTTTCACGGCAGATTCACCCGGCAGTTCTGGCCGTGCAACAAGAGCAAGCACAACTCGCGACCGTTGTTGAAGAAAGTGTTTCGGGAGTGCGGGTCATTAAGGGTTTTGGTGCTGAACAAGTGCAAGCCCGCAAACTAAAAACTGAAGCCGATGACATCTGGAATGTGTCATTGATCGCTGCCAAGATTCGCAGCAAGTTCTTGCCAGCCCTTGACTTGCTTCCTTCAATTGGCTTAATTGCAGTCCTTGGTATCGGTGGTCATCGCGTGATCAATGGGCAAATGACGGTAGGTGATCTGGTTAAGTTCAACGCATACATCACCATGTTGATTTGGCCGCTGCGTAACTTGGCGATGACAGTCGCGCTAGCGCAACGTGCCTCGGTTGCACTTGTACGTATTGATGAAGTGCTCAGTACTCCAAGTTTGGTGATTGATCCCTTGAGCCCAACCTCGTTGCCCGCACCAATGGCGGATCGCCCAGTGGGTGAAGTCATATTTGATGACGCTGTTTTTGCCTATGAAGGCGCGAGTCCAATCATCAATCACTTCAGTGTGAATATTCGCCCGGGCCAGGCCATTGCTCTTGTTGGTGCGACTGGTTCAGGTAAGTCAACGGTCGTGCGTCTGTTGACGCGTTTTCATGATGTACAGCAAGGATCGATTCGTCTTGATGGCATTGATGTTCGGCAGTTGACATTGAATGATCTTCGGAACGCGATCGGCATTGTTTTCGAAGAGACATTTTTGTTTCATGACTCAGTTGCTGACAACATTGCTTTTTCACGGCCAGATGCGACTCCTGAAGTGATTGAACGGGCCGCACGATTGGCAGGTGCCCATGACTTCATCTTGGAGCTGCCCCACGGATATCAAACGATTCTGGGCGAGCGTGGATATTCGTTGTCTGGTGGACAGCGCCAGCGAATCGCAATTGCCCGAGCGATTGTCTCTGATCCGCGTGTGCTCGTACTTGATGACGCGACGTCAGCAGTTGATCCATCGAAAGAGCACGAAATTCGTGAGGCAATGGCCACGGTCATGAAGGGTCGCACGACAATTGTGATTGCCCACCGACCTGGAACTATCGCCTTGGCTGACACGGTGATCCTTCTCGATGAGGGTCGGGCGGTAGCGGTTGGTACGCACGAAGGATTGTTGGCTAATAACGAGCGGTATCGCCAAGTTCTTGCGGCATGGGAAGTGCGTGAGTCTGATGGCGATGATGATGAGGTGACTGTCTGATGTGGGGCCTATCGGCAGTCAGCGACGAGGATCGCCTTGATCGCGTGCAAACGCTCAAAGTTCTGCGTCGCGCTTATTCAATGGCCCGCTCGCAACGTCGTCTCATTCTTTCGTCATTGGGATTTGTACTTATCGGCACCTTGGTGACCCTTGCCGGGCCAACCTTGGTGAGATTTGCTATTGACCATGGAATCAAAGTCAAGGATGGGAGCGCACTTAATCGCGTTGTCGTGCTCTATGTGATCGTAACGGTGATCGGGTATCTGTCTGGCCGTTTGCAATACATCACAATCAACCGTGCTGGCGAGGGTTTCTTGCGCGAATTGCGTATCAACGTATTTGACAAGCTGCAAAAACAGTCAATGTCTTATTTTGATCGCGAAAAAACTGGCGTATTAGTTTCGCGTATGACTGCCGACATTGAGTCAATGGCTGAGTTGATTCAATTCGGCTTACTGCAATTCGTTTCTGCATTCCTGTTGTTGTGCCTTGCCACCATTTTGCTCTTCGTGATGTCGTGGCAACTGTCGCTAGTGACTTTGCTTGTTTTGCCGATGTTGATCATTGCTTCAATACGGTTTCAACGAACTTCAAATCATGCGTATTTGGACGTCCGAGAAAAAGTTGGTAATAACCTTTCATCGCTTCAAGAAGGAATTACGGGCGTTCGAGTGATTCAGGCCTATGGGCAAGAGGCAAATCGCTCCGAACGTTTTCGCCAATCAAATCGGGCACTCTTTGACTCGCACATGTACAGCGTCAAGATCAGCACCTGGTATTTCGGACTTGTCGAATTTGCGGGCATCGCCGCCACTGGTGCGATCATTGGTTTTGGTGGATGGCTCGTGCATCGAGGATCAGTCACCATCGGCACAGTCACTGCATTTGTCTTGCTGCTGGCCAACCTGTTTGATCCCGTTCAGCAATTGAGTCAGCTGTACAACACTGTGCAATCATCGACTGCAGCCCTACACAAATTGATTGGCATCATCGATGCTGTCCCAGATGTCGCCGAAGCGGATCAACCGATCCAATTGCCAGAACGTGGGGCCGTTGTCGTTGACAAGGTGACTTTTGGATATGCGGGTAGCGAGCGGCCAGCACTGAGTGACGTGACTATCTCGGTAGCCGACGGTGAACGTTTGGCATTGGTTGGTCCAACCGGGGCAGGAAAGTCGACCTTGGCGAAATTGATGGCGCGCCTATACGACCCCAGTTCCGTGAATGGAATCGCGGGCAGTGTTTCGTTTGGGGGAGTTGATCTGCGATTGGCGTCAATGGTTGATCTGCGTCGGCGCATCATTGTTGTTCCACAAGAAGGATTCTGCTTCGGTGGAACGATTCGTGAAAACATCCGTATTGCTCGTCCCGAAGCAACAGATGCCGAAGTTGAACACGCGCTCGAGTCGATTGGTGCGCTGAATCGCTTCACAGAGTTCGCTGAGGGTCTCGACACCGAAGTGCGTGAACGAGGTTCGCGTCTCTCTGCCGGCGAACGTCAGTTGATTGCTCTTGCTCGCGCAGCACTTGTCGATCCGGCCGTTTTGGTGCTTGATGAAGCGACGTCAAACCTTGACCCAGGAACAGAAGCCGTTGTTGAACATGCCTTGGAAACTTTGATGACTGGACGAACCGTTATTGTCGTAGCTCACCGCCTGACCACAGTGAGGCGGGCTGATCGTATAGGTGTGATCGATCACGGGATGCTTGTTGAACTTGGCTCGCACGACGAACTAGTGGCTACTGGTGGACGTTACGCAGCCTTGGCCGATGCCTGGCAACGCAGTCAACCAGCCCGCTAACAGCCAGCCCGCTCAGGGGACATCAAAAGAGTCCGTCAGCCTTTTTGAAAAGCCAAGACGAATTCCAGCAATCCGGTGTCGCCCGTGGTGACGAATGCATTTGATGGATTAGTAATTCCGTAGTCGGCAAAAGTGATGTCAATAGAACCAAGTACACCGATGATTCCATTAGCGATTTTCGCCGTCACCTCAAAGGAAACCGGTTGTGTGACTCCGTGCAGTGTCAGTTCGCCATGGGCGGTCGCAGTGATGCTTTGGTCATCTGCTGGAATGGAGCCGAGATCAATAGGGGTCAGAAGGTTGAACTTTGCGGTCGGATATGTTGCGGCATCCATGATGTTGCCCGTGAATTGCGAATCTCTTTTTGAACTGTCGCTCTTGATCGAGGCAATATCAATTTCGAAAACGGTGCTCAATAAAGTCGTCTCCTGAATCGTGAGCGATCCGTTGACTTGATTGGTGCGTCCGACGCCTTCGGTGTCAACTCCTCCGAGAACTTCTTTCACTCGGTAGCCAACTGTGGATTCGCTGGTTGCCAACCATGTGCCGGTGATACCAGGATCTTGTGTCGGTGTTGAAGAAGGGGCAACTGATGAGTCGGCATCTAAGGATGGTGCCGTAGAAGAGTCACTCACAATCGCCGACAGGTCGTCTTCATTGAGCTTGCCTTCAGGTGGATTGATGACTTTTGTGTATAGCAAAATTCCGCCGTAAACGAGTCCAACAACAACGACAACAGAAATCGCAATACGAATGAGAATTTTCAACATGTTGGGTGTCTATCAGAATTAATGACCGAGTGGTCAGCGAGCGACGAAGTATTTGGACTGCGGGTGGTGGCAGATAATGGCCGACGTCGTTTGCTCGGGCTGATACTGCCAACCAGTTTCTTCGCTGACTTCAATACCGAGTCGTCCCGCTTCAAGCAGTGTTGCAACCGTCGCGTTGTCTTCAAGATCGGGACATGCTGGGTATCCCCATGAATAGCGGCCACCGCGGTATTGCTGACGGAAGAGTCCACCAATCGATGGCCCATCCTCATTGACAAAGCCCCATTCTTCGCGAATGCGCTTATGCCACAACTCGGCAAGAGCTTCGGCCATCTCAACACCCAGACCATGAATGATCATGTATTGCTGGTATTCATTACCTGCAAAGAGTCGTGCTGCTTCAACACTGACTGCTTCGCCCATGGTGACGATATGGAAGGCCGCGTAGTCGGGGCCTTTGTCAAATGTGCGATAGAAGTCGGCGATGCACATAAATGGCGCTTCGCTCTGACGCGGATACGAAAAGCGCGCCAATTCGGTGCTGCGTGATTCGTCACTCCAGACAACGACATCGTTGCCGTCGGCGTTGACGCAGTAGTAGCCGTACACAACTTGAGGAATTAAGAAACCAGCAGCCTTCGCTGTTGCCAACTCGTGACGGAAAGTCGCACGAAGGCGTGACTTGAAGTCTTCGTCGCTTTCGTCTTTCTCGGGTCGATACTGCCATTGATTGCGATACAGCGCAGTTTCGTTCACGTATTGAGCAATGTCGTCAAGGCTGATGCCTTTGACGATCTTTGAACCCAAGAACGGTGGCTTAAAAACTTGATTGTCATCAACGACGTCGGGTGAACGTGAAGGAATTTCAACTGCTGGCTTATCGCCAGAACCAGTTCGCTTAGGAAGAACTCGTCCAGATGGGATACGTCCGAGTTCGGGATCGTCGACACCAGATTTTTTCATCGCCATCAACTTGTCGAGGGTGTGCAATCCCTCAAAGGCATCTCGGCCATAAAACACTCGTCCGTCGTATACCTCGCGCAAGTCTTTTTCAACGAAAGTACGGGTAAGTGCTGCGCCACCAAGAATGACTGGTACTTCAGAAACGCCCGTGCCATTCATCTCGAGCAAGTTTTCGCGCATGATGAGCGTGCTCTTCACCAGCAAGCCACTCATACCTAAGGCGTCTGCTTTAACTTCCTTAACCTTTTGGATCATTTCGGAAATTGGAATCTTGATGCCAAGGTTGTGAACTTCGTAGCCATTGTTCGTGCAGATGATGTCAACAAGGTTTTTGCCGATGTCGTGTACGTCGCCCTTGACGGTCGCGAGCACGAGAATGCCCTTAGCCGAACTCTCCCCAGTCTTTTCCATATGTGGTTCGAGATAGGCAACGGCAGTCTTCATGGTTTCTGCTGACTGCAGAACGAAAGGCAATTGCATTTGGCCAGAACCGAACAACTCGCCAACGACTTTCATGCCATCAAGCAGGACATCGTTGACGATTGCCAACGGTGCCAGACCTTGTGCCATTGCGAGATCAAGATCGGCAGTCAAACCTTCGCGGTCACCGTCAATAATGCGCTGCTTCAGAATTTGTTCAACGGTCCAGTCGGTGCGATCTTCACGGACGGTTTCAATCACGTTCACGTCAGCGAAGATTTCCAACAATTTCTTGAGCGGGTCGTAGTCCTTGGTGCGGCGGTCGTAGATGAGATCGAGGCACACTTGCTTGTGCTCTTCGGGCATGCGCGACAACGGAACAATCTTGCCAGCGTGCACGATTGCTGAATCAAGTCCGGCTTGAACGCACTCATGTAGGAAAACACTGTTTAACGCATGGCGTGATGACGGCTTGAGACCGAAGCTGACGTTTGAGACACCGAGTGTGGTGAAGCAACCAGGGATTTCTTCTTTGATGCGCTTGATGGCATCGATGGTGTGCTTTGCATCAAGGCGTAATGCATCATCGCCAGTTGACAGAGGGAATGTCAATGCATCAAAGATCAGGTCGCTGGCGCTCAGGCCATAGCGATCGACGGCAATGCGATGAATACGGTGCGCGATTTCGAGTTTCCATTCGACGTCGCGAGCTTGGCCCTTTTCGTCAATCAAGAGGCAGATCACTGCGCAGCCGTATTCGCGAGCGAGGCTGAAAACGCGGTCCATGCGACAGCCGGTGTCTTCACCATCTTCAAGGTTGGCCGAGTTCAATATGGCGCGACCACCGATATGCATGAGGCCAGCCTCAAGTACTGGTGGCTCGGTTGAGTCAAGAACAAGCGGAACGCTTGCTTGGGTGGCGAATCGACTGGCAATTTCATCCATGTCGACAGCGCCATCGCGTCCGACGTAGTCAACACACACGTCGAGAACGTGAGCACCTTCACGAATTTGCTCGGTGGCAATCTTTGAACAGTTGTCCCAGTCGCCAGCGATCATTGCGTCGCGGAATGCTTTTGAGCCATTGGTGTTGGTGCGTTCGCCGATAATTAAGAACGACTTGTCTTGGACCATGGGCACCGACGAATAGATCGAAGCAACGCTTGGCTCAATGATGGGCGTGCGCTTGGGTGCAGCCATACCACTGACCGCATCGACGACGGCCTTGAGGTGGGCCGGGGTTGTTCCACAGCATCCGCCAACAATTCCGATTCCGAGATCGTGTACGTGGTGATGATGGAACTTGGCGAGTTCGGCGGGCGTGAGATCGTAATGAGTACGACCATCGACGATGCTCGGCAAGCCGGCGTTTGGCAAAACACTGATTGGCATTGAGGCGTTTTGACTGAGGTAACGCAAGTGCTCTTGCATTTCTGCTGGACCAGTGGCGCAGTTGATGCCGAAAACGTCGGGCTTCATGGCACTGATTGCTGTGAGTGCTGCGCCAATTTCAGAACCAACCAACATGCGTCCGGTTGTTTCCATTGTGACTTGCACCTGAATCGGGATTTCGCGTCCTTCGGCGATCATTGCACGACGACATGCGATCATTGCGGCTTTGATCTGCAAGAGATCCATGCATGTTTCGATCAAGAAGAGATCGGCTCCGCCAACGATCAGACCACGTGCTTGTTCGATGTAGGCATCACGAAGTTCGGCAAAACGAATATGTCCGAGGCTCGGCAACTTGGTGCCTGGTCCGATTGAACCTGCGACATATCGGGCTTTGCCATTTGATTCGTAATCGTTAGCCGTTTCGCGAGCGAGGCGAGCTGCTTCAACATTGAGTTCGTACGCCTTGTCGGCGATGTTGTACTCGCTGAGCACTGTCGAGAAACTGCCGAAGCTTGCAGTCTCGAGTACGTCAACGCCCACATCAAGGAAGGCCGAATGCATCTGGCGGATGACTTCGGGGCGAGTAATACAGAGATACTCGTTGCAGCCTTCGAGGTTTGCACCACCGAAGTCATCTGGCCCAAGGTCGAGATCCTGCACGAAGGTGCCAAAAGCACCATCAAACACAATGACGCGTTCGTTGACTGCAGAAAGGTAAGGCTGTCGTGACATTGGATGTAACGCTACCGTTCGGGCACCATTGCCTGAGGGAACGTGGTTCAATGTAAGTGGTCAAAACCGATGTGACAGGTGTTGTGCCAGTCCCTCGTCGCTCAATTGAAGGCACTAAGGTCACTCGTATGGCTCGTCGCAGTATTTACACCCGTGATGGAGATGACGGATCAACGGGTCTTTTCTATGGTGGCCGCGTGCCCAAGGACAGCGTTTTGCCGCGTGCCTACGGAACGGTTGATGAGGCTCAAGCAATACTCGGTGTTGTGCGTGCCGAAGCAGGCCAAGGTTCGGAAGTCGAAGCAATGTTGATCCCAATCATGCGTGACCTCTGGGTGCTCATGGCCGAGTTGGCAACGTTGCCCGAAAATCGATCAAAGTTAACCCCTGGAGCGTCGTGCGTTGAAGCTTCGATGGTGACTCGGTTAGAAAATCTGATTGACGAGCTTGATACTCGCTTTGAGCCCCCGACCGAATTTGTGGTGCCAGGTGGGAACAAGGTGTCGGCTTGGCTTGATGTTGCTCGTACCGTGGTTCGCCGTGCCGAACGACATTCACTTGCGGCCGCTTTAGCGCCGTCGCAAGCCGTGCCGTACCTCAATCGCCTGTCGGACTTGTTGTGGACAATGGCTCGTTGGAACGAAGGAGAAAGCCTTCCCGTGCGCGGCGTGTCATGATTGACACATGGCCTTAACTGTCGAAACATCCCGTTCCATTCCCCGCTCGGCTGACGCAGTCGGATTCGCGGTCGCAACTACCGGTGTAGTGCCTCGTCAACTCGGTCTCAGCCGAGCCGCACTTACTGCCCATGGCTTTGATGGCAAGGTCGGACAGACGCTGGTCGTGCCATCGTCAACTGGTCCGACATATATCGCTGTAGGTATTGGCGATTTCCGTAAGGCCGACGCCAATGATGTTCGTGATGCTGCGGCAGCACTTGCTCGCGCGGGTTCGCGTCGGACCCATGTGGCAACCAACTTGGTTGACAGCGTTGCACTTGATGCGCGCTCGGCAGCACAAGCAGCCGTTGAAGGCTTCACTTTGGCGACTTATCGCTACACCGATCTCAAATCAGCAAAAGGTTCAGTTCCGACGACGTTGACGTTGACCGCGTCAAGTGCGCGGGCTCGCAGCACCGATGCCGGAGTCGAGCGCGGACGTACAACTGCTGCTGCAGCGACGTTGGCTCGCGATTTGGCAAATACTCCGCCCGCATATTTGACCGCCCGCATCTTGGCCGATCGTGCCGTTGAAATTGCGCGGGCAACTGGGCTTGGCGTTGAAGTATTTGACAACGACAAGTTAGAAGTGATGGGTTGCGGTGGCTTGCTTGGCGTGAATCGCGGATCAACCGAGCCGGCCCGTATGGTCAAGTTGACGTACGCGCCGTCAGACCCACAGGGCCATCTTGTGATGGTTGGCAAGGGCGTTACCTACGACTCGGGCGGAATCAGTTTGAAGCCAAGCGATGCTTCGCACGGCATGATGAAGATGGACATGTCGGGTGCAGCGGCAGTGTTGTCGGCCATGAGCACACTTAAGGCATTGCGTTGTCGTACTGCAGTAACTGGTTACTTGATGTGTACCGACAACCGACCATCAGGAAGCGCCGTTGCAATGGGTGACGTCTTGACTTTCCGCAACGGTAAGACATCTGAAATTTTGAATACCGATGCTGAGGGTCGTCTGATCTTGGCTGATGGTTTGTCATTGGCAACTGAACTGAAGCCAGATGCCATCGTCGACATTGCGACGTTGACTGGTGCTTGCATGGCTGCACTCGGAGCCAAAATTGCTGGTGTGCTCGGAACGAACCAGTCGTTTGTTGATCAAGTCAAGAGCGCCGCTGACAAGGCCGACGAGCCGGTTTGGCAGTTACCGTTAGAGCGCAGTTACCGACGTTTGCTTGATTCAAATGTCGCTGACATGAAAAACATTGGTGGGCCATATGGCGGTGCTATTACCGCAGCATTGTTCTTGTCTGAATTCACCGGCGATGTTCCGTGGGCTCACCTTGATATCGCTGGACCGATGAATGTTGATGGCGATGACGGTTGGTTAAGCCGAGGTGCGACCGGATTCGGTACTCGACTTCTCATCAACTTGGCTCTCGGATTCACGAAGCCAAAGGTGAGTCGTTAGTCGTCGGTTGTTTGACGGTGCGTCCGCCTGAGTAGCCCTCAACCAGAGCGAGTTCGGGATCGGACTCGGCCCACTGTGCATGGGCGCGTTGCAAGTGCTCAGGTAGGCGGGCGAGTTGTTTCATGGCGAGTGGTGGAACGACCGATCGAATTGCAAGGCGATCGCCAACGGGCTGCGCTAAACCGAACATCACCAATCGCTGCACGGCGCGGGCGAATGGGTTAGCCCGACCTGATTCATAGCCGAGACCGAGACTGGCGGCCGTTGCCGCTAGATCGATGGCAAAGCCATCGGGGTTGTTCACCACAGTCACAGCAAGGCGACGCAGCAACCATGTCGCAGTCGGCCCAAGAGTGCTCAACCAAAAGAGTTCGACGTAATCGCCACAAGCATCAAATCCAACTCGTTCAACGATGGGGTCACGCCACGGGATAACAACGAGTTCGTCGGTCACCCGATCAAGAACTGTCGAATATTTTGGTGAGTGGTGATTGGTACTTGTGCTCATGGCAACCTTTCGAAATTTTGATAGCACAAAGTTGTGAGCGCAGATCGTTCTGGTACGGCGACGAGTGCGATACTTTTTGCATGAAAGCAGGAGACAAATTTCGATGCCGATGCTGATCAATGACATACATTCACCCGAATTCGCTCTGGTGCACCAGTGGGTTGTTGAAGCGCGCCGCATCACAATTCTGACCGGTGCTGGAATATCGACGGCTTCTGGTGTTCCGGACTTTCGTGGACCGAACGGAATCTGGACGAAGAATCCTTTGGCGGAGAAATTTTCGAATATTCAGACGTATAAGAGCGACGAGAGTGTGCGTATCGCTGGATGGAAAGCGTCAAGTGAGCGTCGATTGCAAACTGTTGAACCAAACGTTGGACATCTTGCACTCGTTGAACTTGAACGTCGCGGGCAATTGCGTGGCCTTGCGACGCAAAACGTCGATGGACTGCATTTGGTTGCCGGCAACTCGCCCGAACTTGTTCACGAGGTTCACGGAACCTGGCAATACACGCGTTGTATCGGTTGCAGCGATCGGCTTCCGGTTGAAGACACTTTGCGGCGAGTTGATGCTGGCGAAGCCGACCCGAAGTGTTTGAAGTGTGGGGGGCTGATGAAGCGTGATGTGATTTTGTTTGGTGAAGCTCTCGTGCCCGATGTTATTGCTGGAGCGATGGCGGCTGCTGAAGACGCCGACTTGGTGATGGCGATTGGGACGCAACTGAATGTGACGCCGGCAGCCAATGTGGTGACCCGTGGCAAGGCCGCCGGAGCAAAAGTCATCATCATGAACAATCAGCCCACCGACCGCGACCAATACGCCGATGCATTTTTGATGGGGGACATCACCGAGATGCTTCCCGTCCTCGTGGCAATTCCCGACTAACTAGGTAGGCTTTTGCCATGGCTACCTTCAGGGACTTACTTTCTGCCGCAAAATCGGTCATTACCGAGATCGACACCGCAACTGCACAAACGCAGATTGCTGCTGGTGGAGTCACGGTTCTTGACGTGCGTGAACCCGATGAATACGCCGAAGGGGCTCTCGTTGGTGCTGTGCATATCCCTCGCGGACACCTTGAAGCCCAAATTGAAGGTCGCATTCTTGACAAGGACGCGCCAGTCATTGTGTATTGCGCTGGCGGTGTGCGGAGCGCATTCGCCGCTAAGACCTTGGCCGAACTTGGTTACACCAATGTTTTGTCAATGGCCGGCGGTTATGGCAAGTGGAAAGACGAGGGTCGCACCTGGAAAGCGCCAGCATCGTTGACTCCCGAGCAAATGAATCGCTACAAGCGTCACTTGTTGCTTCCCGAAGTTGGAGTTGAAGGTCAATCTAAATTGCTCAATAGCAAAGTCTTAATGCTGGGTGCTGGTGGCCTTGGTTCACCAGCAGCGTTGTACCTTGCCGCCGCTGGTGTCGGAACCATCGGCATCGTCGACATGGATGATGTCGATGCCAGCAACTTGCAGCGTCAGATTTTGCACAACATTGAGCGGATTGGTGATCGCAAAGTTGATTCAGCAAAGAAGACGATCAACTTGCTCAATCCCGATGTCAAAGTCATTACGTATGACACGCGTCTTGCTGCCGAAAATATCATGGACATCATCGCGGGTTACGACGTTATTGTTGACGGCGCAGACAACTTCCCATCGCGCTACTTGTTGAACGACGCAAGTGTGAAGCTTGGCATTCCAGTCGTGCATGGTTCGATCTTCCGCTTTGAAGGAATGGTCTCGGTGTTCCATCCCAAAGAAGGTCCGACATACCGTGACATGGTTCCCGAGCCGCCGCCGGCCGAACTTGCTC